>ERZ842401.716-NODE-716-length-48816-cov-5.620845_pt1 | contig 48816 bp, 40 predicted proteins | sample MGYA00521270_ERZ842401 | MGnify/ENA primary metagenome ERZ842401 (study PRJEB31892, sample SAMEA3878208) | bioreactor metagenome | biome: Moose rumen | place: Sweden | collected 2011-10 | study: EMG produced TPA metagenomics assembly of the PRJEB12797 data set... | reverse complement strand
AAATAAAAGAATACTTAATTAAAGATAAATTTTGTATTAGTAATTTAATTAAGAAACTAATAGATATACAAGATAAAATAGTTATTCATATATTTACTAGTATTTTATAAGAAAATGAGTATATGAATAAATCATATCACATTGGGTGATATGATTTTTTTGTTTATAAAGAAATTGAGTTTGATTATGCAATAAAATAGTTGACTTGCAAACATTTGTATGATATATGTTAATTAGGTAATTAAATGTTAAGATGTATTTATTTAAATTTTATTAGTGTATAGTGTTTTTAATATTTTATATTTATATTTAAGATGAAATGTAGTATGAATAAAATTGTAATATAAGATATGGTTTATGAAGTTAGGGAAAAATAAGTAATGTTAGATTCAGATTTAGATAGATTGTATGAGGTGAAACTAAACAACTTAAGATTCAAGTTAAAAGATGAAGATTTTTATTTTCAACTAAGATAAGAAGAATATCGAAATTTGAAGTTCCAATTTGGAACCTCAAGTTTAGAAAAAGACTATGGAGGTAGAAAATATAACCCTTATATTTTTACTTAACAAGGAGTAGCAATGCTTGCAACTGCATTGAAAACTAAAGTTGCAGAAGAAATAAGTATAAGAATAATTTAGCAGCTATGAGATATTACATTGATGAGGATTTGAACAATGCTATATAAATAATCTAGTATTAGAACATGTTTCAGAAATAAAATTATTGAAGTAACGTTTTTATAAAATAGAAGAAAAAAATTTAAAGTCAGTGAGGTGTATGGTTAATGAATGATGTAATTGTTAAAGATGATGTTGTAATAGAAAATTTAATATATGAAATTCGTGGAAAACAAGTTATGCTAGATTCTGATTTAGCTAAACTTTATAAGTGTGCTAATGGTACTAAAACAATTAATCTTGCAGTTAAAAGACATATAAATAGATTTCCAGAAAGATTTATGTTCAAATTAACTAAAGAGGAGTATCATAAAATTCTAAGGTTTCAATTTGAAACCTTAGAACTAGAACAAGGAAAATTCTCTAAATATTTGCCATATGTATTTACAGAACAAGGTGTGGCAATGCTTGCAACAGTTTTAAAAACGGAAGTAGCGGAAGAAATAAGTATTAAAATAATGGATGCCTTTGTAGCTTTAAAACATTATATTAGTGATAATTTAATAGAACAAAAATTTGTAAATAAGCAAGTTCTAAAAAATACTGAGGATATTAAACTATTAAAAGCATCTTTTCAAAAATTTGAAGAGAAGAGAAAAGTGAATGAAATATATTTTAATGGTCAAATATATGATGCTTATTCTAAAATACAAGATATATTTAAAAGTGTAACTAAAAGATTAATAATTATTGATGCATATGCAGATAATACTATATTAGATATTATAAAAAGATTAAATATAGAGGTGATAATTATAACTAAGAAGAATAATCTTTTGACTGATCAAGATATAACAAAATATAATAAACAATATCATAACTTGAAAGTAGTATTTAATAATAGTTTCCATGATAGATACTTTTTAATTGATAATAAGTTAGTTTATCATTGCGGTACTAGTATAAATAGAATTGGATATAAAACTTTTTCAATCAACTTGATTAGTGATGAAGAAGTTTGTAACTTGTTAATTAGTAAAGTTAATAAAATTATATAATTTTAATTATTACAATTTAAATCATAACTTTTGTTATGATTTTTTGTATAATATAGTCCTAAATATTTGTATTTTTATGGGGATAAGTGTTATAATTAACTAGTTAGGAAGGAATGACTTGTATGGAAAATAAATTAACAAGAGAAGAAGTTTTACATGTTGCGAAGCTTGCTAGAATAAAAGTTAGTGAAGAAGAGATTGAAAAATATCAAGTTGAACTAAAACAAATATTAGATGAAGTAGAAAAAATAAATAAAGTAGAGGGATATGATTCTGATAGAATGATTGCTCCTTGGAGTGATGATTCTACTTTAAGAGAAGATTCTGAAGGTGAAATGCTTGATGCTAAAGAAGTTTTAAAAAATGTACCAAGAAAGAATGGTAACTATATAGAAGTTCCAGTTGTTATAGGAGATTAATTATGGGATATATAGATAGAGATTTAAAAGAGATACATGAATTATTTGTTAATGGTGAAATTACACCTTTAGACTTAGTTAATGAGGCTTTTGAAAGAATTGAAGAAGAAAAAGATTTAAACTGTTTTATTACTTTAAATAAAGAAGATGCTATTAAAAGAGCTAAAGAATTAGAAGGTAAAGTAGAGAAAGATAATTTACTATGGGGTATTCCTATTGCTGTTAAAGATAATATTGTTACTAAAGATTTAAGAACTACATGTGCTTCACATATACTTGATAATTTTATTCCTATTTATGATGCTACTGTTGTAGAAAAAATAAACAACAAAAAAATGATTATTATTGGTAAAACTAATATGGATGAGTTTGCTATGGGATCTACTAGTAGAACTAGTTATTTTGGAGCACCACGTAATCCTTGGAATAAAGATAAAATAACTGGAGGATCTTCTGGAGGAAGTGCTTCATGTGTTAGTAGTCGTATAGTTAAATTTGCTTTAGGTAGTGATACTGGAGGAAGTATAAGACAACCTGCTAGTTACTGTGGTATTGTTGGTATGAAACCTACTTATGGAAGAATTTCTCGTTATGGACTTATTGCTTTTGCTTCTAGTTTAGATCAAATTGGTCCAATGACAACTAATGTTTTTGATAATGCAGTTTTACTTAATGAATTAGTAGGACGTGATGAAAGAGATTTAACATCTTCATTTAAAGAAAAAGAAGATTTTACAAGATTTATTGGTAAAGATGTAAAAGGTCTTAAAATAGCTATTCCAACATATTTTATGAGTGATATAACTTCTTCAGTTATTAAAAATAAAATTTTAGAAGTTAAAAAATTATTAGAAGAAAATGGAGCAATTGTTGATTTGGTTGATATGAAATATTTAGAAAATGCAGTTAACCTTTATCAAATAATTGCCATGGGTGAAGCTAGTAGTAATCTTGCTCGTTTTGATGGTATTAGATATGGTTATTCATATGAAAATCCAGAAAATATAGACGATTTATATTTAGAAACTCGTAAGAATGGTTTTGGTAATGAAGTTAAAAGACGTATAATGGTTGGTTCTTATTTACTTAGTGGAGATAATGCCAAAACATATTATAATAAAGCACTTTCTATTCGTGATGACATGAAGAAAGAATTTGATAGAGTATTTAGTGAATATGATTTAATAATTGGTCCTACAACAACAACAACAGCATACAATCTAGATCAAGATTTAGATGATCCACTTAAGAGTTTTATGGATGATGTTTTAGTTATTCCTGTTAATATGGCTGGACTTCCTGGATTAAATATACCAGTTGGTTTTAGTAGTGAAGATAATATGCCTATAGGTATGCATATTATTGGAAATAGTTTTGAAGAAGCTAAAATGTATGGTTTTGCAAGTTTTGTAGAGAATAAACTAAAACTTAGTTTAAATCCAAAAGGAGATGAATAATATGAGTGAATATATAACAACAATAGGTATTGAAGTACACGTTGAATTAAAAACAAATACAAAAATATTTTCATCTTCTAAAAATGGATATGGTATGAGTGCTAATTCACTTACTAATGTTATTGATTTAGGATATCCTGGAACACTTCCTTTAATAAATTCAGAAGTAGTAAATATAGGAATTAGAGCTGCTAAAGTACTTAATTGTAAAATTAGACGTCATATGCATTTTGATAGAAAAAATTATTTTTATCCTGATAATCCTAAAAATTATCAAATTACTCAAGCTGAAACACCAATAGGATATGATGGATATGTACCAATAAAAATAGATGGAAAAGAAAAAAGAATTGAAATAGAAGAAATACATATTGAAGAAGATACATGTAAGAGTATGCATAGAGGGACAGTTTCACTACTAGACTTTAATAGAGCAGGAGTTCCACTACTTGAAATAGTTACTAAACCATGTATATCTTCTCCAGAAGAAGCTAAACTTTATATTGAGAAACTTAGAGAAACACTTCTATATGCAGATATTAGTGATTGTAAAATTGAAGAAGGTAGTATGAGATGTGATGCTAATATATCAATTAGAAAAAATGAAGAAGATCCATTAGGTACAAAAGCAGAAATTAAAAATATAGGTTCTATTAGTAATGTTAAATTAAGTTTAGAAAAAGAATTTGAAAGACAGAAGAAATTATATGATAATGGTGAAACATTTTTACCACAAACTAGAAGATTTGATTCTAAATTAAATGATACAGTTTTGATGCGTGTAAAAGAAACTGGTAATGATTATAGATATTTTCCTGAACCAGATATTCCATATATTAATTTAGAAGAAGAACAAATTGAAAAAGCAATTTCAGTTATACCTATGATGCCTGATGAAAGAAGAAAAGAATATATTTCTAGAGGGGTATCAGAAGTAAATACAGAAAAAATGATTAATCATAGAGAAATGAGTGATTTCTTAAATCAGTATTTAGATACAGATTTAGATTTTAAAACTGCAGTAAACCTTTTATTAGGAGATATTGCTTCGTACTTAAATAAAGAAAATAAGGAACTTTGTGATACTAAACTTGGTAAGGATAAATTTTATGATTTAGTTACTAAGGTTAAAGAGAATGAGCTTACAAGCAAAAATGTAAAAGAAATTATTTCAGATATATTAGAAAAAGAAGATAGTTTAGATAAAATAATTAAAGAAAAAGGAATTTCTAATATTACTGATAATAGTCAGATACTTGAAATAATTAGCTCTGTAATATCAGAAAATCCAGATAGTGTTAATGACTTTAAAAATGGTCATGATAGAGCTATTAAATACTTGATGGGACAAGTTATGAAAAAATCTCAAGGAAAAGCAGATCCTAGAAGTGCAATGGAACTTTTAAATAGTGAACTAGAAAAATTAAAATAATCTGGATTGAAATATATTTAAAAGAAGTGTATAATTAAAACAAAATAGGGAGTTGATTTTGTGAAAAAATATTTTAAGAATCATATAAGATTAATTGTTGTATTATTGGTATTTAGTGCACTTGTTATAGGTTGTTTTATTGCTTATAATAGTATATTTGTTAATAATCAATCAAAATATGGAGATAGACTTGATGGTATAGAAGAAGTTAAGATTACTCCTGATAAAAAAAGTATGATACAAGAAAATGTAGAAACTTTACAGATTACTAAATCTTATAATCTTAGAATTAGTGGTAAGACAATTAATATTACTACTGTTGTAAATGATGATGTTGATACAAATAAAGCTAAAGAAATTGGCGGAAAAGTATTAGAAAAATTATCAGACGAAGAAAAGAAATTTTATGATATACAAATATTTGTTAGTAAAGAAAACGAAGATGAAAAATTTCCTATAGTTGGATATAAACATCATGCTAAAGATAATATAACTTGGACTAAAGATAGATAGGAGTTTTTATGAAGAAAAAGTTAATAATTACTATTCCGATTCTAATTGCATTAATTACTTTTATATTTGTTTATAGATATTATAATAATGAAGATAGTACTACTTCACTTACTGTTGTAGAGAAAAAGTGGGTAGAAGATAATAAAAAAGAAGCAATAGATTTTGAAGTAATAAATGATTATCCATTATATGGTATGAATGGAGAAGGAGTTTTCTTTGATTTTATAAATGATTTTGAAGAAAATGTAGGATTAGAATTTAATAAAATACCATATTTAAAAGAATCTACACCTACAACTAATAGTTATAGAATTAGAATATTAGATAATGAAACTAAGTTAAAATCAAATGATTTATTAGTTTTTGTAGATAGTTATATAGCTATTGGTAAGAGTTATCAGAGAATTAATCGTATTTCTGATATGAAAAATTTAAAATTTGGTGTATTTGAACAAGATAGTGAAGAATTGAGTTATTACTTAAAAAGTGGTACTAATTTATCATTTATGAGTTATAAAACTATTGGTGAACTATATACTGCACTTGATAATGGACAAGTAGATATGATTATTGTCCCAAATATAATGTATTTAGATAAAATGATAGGAAAAAGTGAATATTCAATTAACTATTATTTTACTGAGATGACAAAAAAGGTAGTTTTAACACTTAGTGATAGTAATAAAGAATTAAATAAAATAATTAGAAAATATTATAATAAGTGGAAAGAAACTAGTTATGTTAAAGAATATAATGATGCATATTTAGCTTATTATGTTGATAAAAATGAATTAAGTGATAAAGTTAAAACATCTTTAATTTCAAAAACATATGTATATGGTTATATTGAAAATCCACCATATGAACTTAAAAATAGTAATGGTATGTCAGGTATAGCTGGTGAATATATTAATAGAATATCCAGACTTACAGATATTGAATTTAAGTTTAAAAAGTATAAAAATATTAAAGCTTTAAAGAAAGCTATTGATAATGGTGAAGTAGATGTATACTTTGATTATTACAATTATACAAATGATAAATACTTATCTACTATATCAACATTTATTGAAAATTATGTTGTTTTAGGTAAAGAAGAGGATCACTATATAGTTAATTCTTTTGAAAGTCTTAAAGGTAAAGACATAGTAATGCTTAAGAATGATTCTTTATATAATTATTTTTCTAATAATAGTAGAAGTAATATAAAAGATTGTAAAGATATAAATGAAGTTTTAACAGAAGCTTCTGATAATCTTATTGTACTTGATAGAGAAGTATATAATTATAACAAAGATAAATTTAGTGACTATAATATTTTATATATAGATACCATTATGAATGATTATAAGTTTATGGTTAAATCTAATAATAGAGCTTTCTATAATTTAATGAATTATATAATTAATACTAATTCATATTATAATTATCGTAATAGTGGTATTGATAATTTAACTGAGTCAATCTTTAAAGGCCAAACATTTAGAACAGTCTATGAAATAATTCTTTTAATAGTATTTATACCATTAATTGCTCTTACATTTATTTATCTATTTATTAGGCGTAGACGTCATAAAAAACAAGTTAAGAAGATTGATAGACATAAGTATACAGATATGCTTACATCACTTAAAAATAGAAATTATTTGAATGCTAAAATGCCTGAATGGGAAGATTCGAATATTTATCCACAGGCAGTAGTTATTGTTGATTTGAATAAAGTTAAATACGTTAATGATAATTATGGTCATAATGAAGGTGATAATCTTATTATTAAAGCAGCAGCACTTCTTGTTAATACACAACTTGAGAATAGTGAAATAATAAGAACAGATGGAAATGAATTCTTAATATACTTAATTGGATATAGTGAAAGACAAGTAGGAGTATATTGTAAGAAATTACAAAAAGAAATGAAAAATCTTCCTCATGAGTTTGGTGCTGCTATTGGATTTAGTATGATAGATGATTCTATTAAAACAATAGATGATGCTATAAATGAAGCTACTCTTGATATGATTAATTCAAAAGAAGATTTTAAATAAAACTAGGAGTAAAAATGGAAAAAGCAAGGAAATTCTTTAAGAAAGTAATTTATGTTATTGGTAAACCATATATGCGAGTTCTTCCAGGACAACTTGCTTTTTTTACTGTACTCTCTATGATACCTTTAGTTGCTGTTTTAGGTGCAATACTATCGTATTTTGATTTAAGTACTAGTAGTAATATATTTATTACTGCAGGTAAGTTTTTACCAACTGATTTATCACAGATAGCATCTCCTGGGATGGAAGGTAATGGTTTTAATTTTAATATTTTGATATTCTTTATTACAGCCTTTTTTCTTGCTTCTAATGGTGCACATTCAATAATAATTACTTCTAATGAAATTTATGGAATAAAAGGAAGAGATTTTATTGGAAGAAGATTAAAAGCTATAGCTATAACATTAATATTAGTATTTGTTATTATATTCATACTTATTGTTCCTATATTTGGAGAACTTATTTTAGAGAGTTTAAGAAGTGGAATTGGTGAGGGAACTATTTTAGATTTAGTTACTAATATATTTAAAATAATTAATATTCCTGTTTCAATGCTTACAATATTCTTTATAGTAAAACTAATATATAATATAGCTCCAGATGAAAAGAATCCTAAATCTCAATCTAATTTAGGACCACTATTTACTACAATAATGTGGATTTTAAGTACAGAGCTATATTCTGTATATGTTAGAGAGTTTTCTAACTATAATAGGTTTTATGGTAGTATTTCTAATATAATTATTTTAATGATTTGGATTTATTACTTATCATATGTTTTTGTACTAGGTATGGCTATTAGTGCTACTGGTGATAAAGAGTTAGAACTTACACATAAAATAGAGTTAAATGATATGACAAAAATGTAAACTTTTATAGTTTATGTTTTTTTAATTTGTAAAAAAACTGTTTAAAAGTTTACTAGGTAGAATGTTTTTGTTACAATTGTAATGTATGGTAGAAGGAGTATAGATTATGTCAAATACAAGTAAGTTAAAGTTAATTGTTTTTAAAAGTGCCTTAGATTTAGGTGAGAAGGTAGATTATCATTTAAAATCATTTTATGGAACAGAAGAATCATTTATTTTACCAATTAAAGAAACTTGGTTTAGTGATGGTCATGGAAAAGTTGAATTATTAGATACAGTTCGTGGAAAAGATGTATATATGATTCAAGATATAGGAAATTATTCTTTAGAATACAAGATGCATGGTTTAATTAATCACACATCTCCTAATGATTTAAATCAACAATTAAAGGATGCTATTGGAGCATGTAAATGTCATCCAGATAGTTTATCAATAATAATGCCTCTTTTATATGCAGGTAGACAACATAGAAGAAATGGTAGAGAAGCACTTAGTTGTGCAGCTAATTTAAGAGAACTTGATTCTGATCCTTATGTTAAAAGATTTATTACATTTGATGCACATGATGAAGGAGTACAGCAAGCACTTGCTTATACTGAGTTTGATAATTTTTTTGCAACAAATACAATACTTGAAGATTTTATTAATAACACTGATAGTAGTGAACTTGAAAATGTTATCTTTGTAGCACCAGATGGTGGTGCTGCAGGTAGACGTGATTTCTATTTAAACTCATTTAATAGTAAATATATTATAAAAGATGCAGGAAGTTTTTATAAGAAAAGGGATTATAATACAATAATAGACGGAAAAAATCCAATAATTGAACATTCATATTCGGGTAATCCTGATATACAAGGTAAAACAGCTATAGTAGTTGATGATATGATAGCTTCAGGTGGCTCTATGTTTGATGTAATTGATGAGTTAAAGAAAAGAGGAGTAGAGCATATTTATGTAATGTGTACATTTGCTTTATTTACTGAAGGTGTTGATAAATTTAATAAATATTATGAAGAAGGTAAATTTGACGGAATCTATACTACTAATTTAAGTTATATACCTGAAGAATATAAGAAAGAAGAATGGCTTCATGCTGTTGATTCTTCAAAACAAGTAGCTCAAGTAATTAGAAATTTACATAATAATGAAAGTATTTCACCACTTCTTAGAGACAAGAGTTATATAGGTAAAGTTCTTACTAAAAAGATCGATAATAATAAATAAGATTAAATTCTTATTTATTTTTTTATTTACACTTATTTTACACTGCTTAATGGTATTTTCTTATTTATTGTGGTATTATATAAGGCGTTTCAAATGTGTTTGTTTCGCGAACATATGAACAGATTGAAAAATAATATTGTAAGTGATATAATGATATAATAAGCGAGGTATGAAATGAATAAAGTTAAGGGATTAAAAAACAAGATTATTTCTAAGTTAAAACAAATTAAAGAAGAAAAATTGATTTCTAAGTATATAAAAGAAAATATAATATTTGTTATGTATGTAATTATAAATATTATTAATTCTACTTTGCTAAGAGCTGTAACAATGAAATCTCTTTCAAATATTCTTCTTCCTAAACCACTTATTGCAGATTTAGCTGTAGTAATTATTTTAGGATCATTTAACTTTTTATTTAAGAAAAATAAAAATCAAGTAATATATTTATCTATATTAACATTTATTTTTACTTTCTTATGTACAGCAAATTCAATTTACTATACATACTATACTTCATTTGCAAGCTTTTCTATGTTATCTTTAACTCAGTTTATTGCGCCTGTTGGAGATGCAGTTGTAGAAAATGTACTTCAAATTAAAGATTTAGTATATTTAATTCCTTTATTTGTATTCTATATATTCTTATTTTTTCATAAAAAAGATTATAAAGAAAAATACTCTATTAAGAGAAAAAGAAAAGATAATTTTACTAAGGCAGTAATTAGTGGAGCAATACTTCTTATTTTATTCTGTATTACTTTAACTCCACTTGAAGTTAGCCGTTTTATTAAACAGTGGAATAAAGAATATGTTGTTCAAAGATTTGGTATTTATGTATATCAATTAAATGATGGAGTTACTTCTTTACAACCTAAGATTAATTCTATGTTTGGTTATGATAAGGCTGCTAAAGAAGTAAGGGAGTATCTTGATAAGAAAAACTCACAATTGGAATATTCAAAAGAAAATGAGTATACTAATATTTTTAAAGGAAAAAATGTAATTGTAATTCATGCTGAGAGTCTTCAAACTTTTGTATTTGATACACAATTTAATGGACAAGAAGTTGCTCCAAACTTTAAGAGATTAGCTCAAGAAGGAATATATTTTTCTAATTATTATTCACAAGTCAGTGTTGGAACAAGTAGTGATGCAGAACTTACATTTAATACTTCATTAATGCCTACTAAGAGTGGTACTGCTTTTGTTTCGTATTCCGATAGGACATACGAAAGTACTCCAAATAAATTAAAAGAAATGGGATATTATACATTTAGTATGCATGGTAATACTGCTGATTATTGGAATAGAAGAGTAATGCATGAAAATTTTGGATATGATAGATTTTATAGTAAAATAGATTATAATGTAACTAAAGAAAATACTATTGGACTTGGAATAAGTGATAAGGATTTCTTTGATCAATCAATTACTTATTTAGAGGAAATAAAGAAAGAACATGAAAAATATTATGGTTTATTGATTACACTTACAAATCATACACCTTTCTCTGAAGTATCTAAATATGGTGAATTTGATGTAGATATAAAAGAAAAAGTTACCAATGAAAATGGTGAAGAAGAAGAAAAAGCTTATCCTTATATGGAAGGAACTAAATTAGGTAATTATTTTAAATCAGTTCATTATGCTGATGAAGCTATGGGTGAATTTATTGAGAAGTTAGATGAAAAAGGCCTTTTAGATAATACTATACTTGTTATATATGGGGATCATGATGCTAGACTTTCTAAGAGTGATTATGTAAGACTATATAATTATGATAAAGAAAATGATGATGTTTATAGTAGTGATGATCCTAACTATGTTAAATTTGATAATTATGAATATGAATTAAATAGAAAAGTTCCATTTATTATATGGTCAAAAGATACAAAATATAGTACTGAAGTACCATATGTTATGGGAATGTATGATGCTATGCCTACACTTGGAAATATGTTAGGATTTAAAAATGAGTATGCATTAGGACATGATATTTTCAATATTAAAGATAATAATATAGTAGTTTTCCCTAATGGTAACTGGGTAACTAATAAAGTATATTATAATGCTCAAAAAGGTGAATATTTATCGCTAATGGATGAAGCAATAGATGCTAACTATATTGAGGAAAATACTAAGTATACTGATGAGTTATTAGGAATATCAAATAATATAATTGTTTTTGATATAATAAAAAAAGAAATGGAACAAAATAACGAATAGGAGGGTATTATGAAATTAAAAAAGGGTGTAAAAAGATTTCTAATAATATTTATTATTCTTCTTATAGCAGGAGCTTCAGTATTTGTATATTTTAAGTTCTTTAACAATAAGAAGGGAACTGTTAAGAAAGTTAAAGTTGTTGATAAGATTGATAAGTATGGTTATCAATTAAAAGATTCTAAAAATGAAGCTTATAAAACAGAATTTAAGAATTTAAAAGAGATACTTAATAAAGATGAAGTAAATTATGAAGATTATGCTAAATCTATAAGTAAGTTATTTATTATAGATTTCTATTCACTAGATGATAAGCTTGCTAAAACTGATGTTGGAGGAGTTGATTTTGTTTATAAAGATGAACAGGCAGACTTCTTAGAAAAAGCTGAAAATACTTATTATAAATATGTAGAAAGTAATGTTTATGGTAATAGACAACAATCTTTACCAATTGTTGATTCAGTTACAGTTGAAAGTATAGAAGAAACATCATTTAAAATTGATTCAAAGAATGAAACAGATGATAAAGCATATAAAGTAAGTGTTACTTGGAATTATAAAAATGAAAGTGGAAGTGGTTATCAAAATAGTGCAACTTTAATTGTTGTACATGAAGGTGACGTAATTCTTTCAATAGCTGAGATGGAGTAGGAGGTTTTTATGGATAAGAAGAAAAAAATAAAAGAAGAAAAAATCATAAAACCTAAGGGAAAAATACTCCTTAGATTACTAAATATAATAGCATTAGTTTCTGGTGTTTTAACTTGTTATAATCTATATAGATTAAGAAGTGTTGGTGGAAAATTAGTAAAATTCATTTATATAGGAATAGGTGTTTTTGCTTTTCTATATTTACTAATATTTATATTTACATCTAAAAAATTAAAGAAACAGAAATTATTAAAGAGAAATATTAAGAAAAAAGGTTTATATGTATCTAATATTCTTTATATAATTGTTACTGCTTTAGTAACACTTGCTCTTATGTATTTATATAATTATTTGGGAAGTTTTAATAAGAAATTAGTTACTTATTCGTCAAGTTTAATTACTCTTTCTAAAAATGATATCAATGATATTAAGGATGTAGATGATACAGTTATTGGAATATTAAGTGATGAAAAATCAGTAGAAGGTTATATTATTCCAAAAGAAATAATTAAGGAAAATAAACTTGAAGATAATAATCAAATCGAAGAATATGACAGTTATCAAGAAATGCTTGCTGATTTATATAGTGGTGATCTTGATTTAATGTTTATTACAAGTGATTATGTATCTAGCTTTAGTTCTACGGAAGGATATGAAAATATTGGTGAAGAAACTAAGGTTATTATAAAGAAAAGTAAAGAATATAAAAAACAAGTTGTTAGTAAAAGAGCAACTTCTTCTAAAGGTAAGAGTGTAACAGAACCATTTACAATTTTACTTATTGGACTTGATTCTGAAACAGAAGGATTATCTACTGCTACTGCTGCTCATGGTGATTCGTTAATACTTATTACATTTAATCCAAAAACATTAAATGCTACAGTATTAAGTATTCCAAGAGATAGTTATGTTCCAATTGCTTGTTGGAGTGGTAAACCTGAAAATAAAATTACTCATGCTGCTGTGTATGGTACCGATTGTTTGATGGATACTATAGAGAATTATTTTGGTGTTAATATTGATTATTATGCTCAAATTAACTTTAAAGGATTAGTTTCTTTAGTTAATGCAATGGGTGGAATTGATGTTGAAGTTCCTCAAGATTTATGTACAAATGATTCTGATCGTAATCAAGAAATTTGTATAAGTGCTGGATGGCAACATCTTGATGGTGAAGGTGCATTAGTTCTTTCTAGAAATAGAAAACAGCTTGTTAATGGAGATATTGGTAGAGGTCAAAATCAACAACTTGTTATTCAAGCTATGATTAATAAAGTTAGAACTATTAGAAGTGCTAAAGATTTCTTAAAGATTCTTGATACTATTTCTGATAATTTTGATACTAACTTTACTACAGAACAAATACTTTCATTCTATAGTGTTGCTGAGGATATTGTTAGTAATGATTTAGCTAAAGATGATGCTGACTTAGTAAATATTGAACAATTATATTTACAAGGTTCTGGTCAAATGATTTATGATGAAAGGGCTAACATGGTTCTTTGGGATTATGTTCCAAGTAAGTCAAGTCGTAATGATATTATTGATGCTATGAAAGTAAATTTAGGTCAAAAAGAAAAGAAAGTAATAAAAGAATTTAGTTTCTCTGTTAATGAGGAATATGAAAAAGAGATTATTGGATATTCAAGTGGAGGTGGTTCTCTTTACTCTTTAGTACCGAATTTTGTCGGACTTAGTAAAGATCAAGCTTCTTCCCTTGCTTCAAGAAGTGGAGTTAGAGTTACATTTGACGGTACTAGTGGTTATGTAGTTAGTCAAAGTGCTCCTGTTTCAAAGAGAGTTGATTTGTTAAGTGGAGCAGTTAAATTATCTTTATCTAATGCTTCTACGTCAGATGATGATTCAAAAGAAAAAAAGACTACTGATGATAAGAAGGCTACAACTAAAGATGATGAGGATGACGACGAAGAACTTGGAGGCACTAGTGATCCTACTGAAACTGGAAATGGTGGAACTTCTGGAGATAGTGGTGAAACACCAGGAACTGGAAATGATTCTGGTAGTGGAGATTCAGGTAATACTTCAACTGAAGGAAATACTCCTGATGAATAGAAATAAAATTAGGATGAAATACTCCTAATTTTTTCTTTATAATATAGTATGGTGCCTACGAAATAATGTTTAAATATTAAATACTTTATGGTAAAATATGATTAATGAAAGGAGAGATATTATGATTAATTTAAATGTTAAAAGTAATTATTCACTTCTTTCAAGTATGCTAAAAATGGATGACATAATTGATTTTACAATTAGTCAAGGTGAAGACATATGTGTTTTATGTGATGATAATATGTATGGAGTTATGGAATTTTATAAGAAGTGTAAAGATAAAGGAATAAAACCTGTTATAGGTTTGGAACTAAAACTAGAAAATTATAAAATACATATTTATTCAAAAAATTATGATGGCTATAAGAATATGATTAAACTATGCACGATACAGAATGAAAACCTTCTTAAAGAAAGTGATCTAGAAAGGTTTTGTGATGATTTAATTTGTGTAATAGATTATAAATATATTGATCATTATGATGAGATTAATAAAATATTTTCTGAACTTTATATTGGATATGATAATAAAGTAGATATGAAGAATGCTTCTTTAATTACTCCAAATATTGTATTTTTTAGGGAATGTTTATATTTAAAGAATGGTGATAGTAAATATTTAAATTATTTATATTTGATTCGTGATGGTAAAACTACTCTTGATAATATGGATTATGATGTTTTAAATAAAGAATTAGTTAATTCTGAAATATTTAATTATACAAATAATGATGGAGTAGTTAATGCTTTTAAAATAGCTTCTTCTTGTGATTTAGAATTTCCGAAGAGTAAAATTCTTCTTCCTTTGTATAAGGAAGAAGGTGCAGGTAATTATTTATTTGAACTTTCTAAAGCTGGTCTTAAAAAACGTCTTGGTGGTGAAATTCCTAAGAAGTATCAAGAAAGACTTTCTTATGAACTTAATATCATTGATAAGATGGGATTTTCAAATTACTTTTTAGTAGTATATGATTTTATTAGATATGCGAAGAGTAATAATATTTTAGTTGGACCTGGAAGAGGTAGTGCAGCTGGTAGTTTAGTTGCTTACTCTCTTGGAATAACTGAAATTGATCCTTTAGAGTATGATCTTTTATTTGAAAGATTCTTAAATCCTGAGAGACGTGGTATGCCAGATATAGATACTGACTTTCCAGATGAAGAAAGAGAAGATGTTATAGAATACGTTAGAAAAAAATATGGAGAGAAACATGTTTCTGGAATAGTTACTTTTGGAACCCTTAGTGCTAAACAGGTTTTAAGAGATGTTTCTAGAACACTTAATATTCCAACATATAAACTTGATTCTTTAAATAAATTAATTCCTAACTTTTCTCATGAAAAGTTAACAGATATATATAAGAAGAATTCAAATTTTAAATATATGATTGATTCTGATGTTGCTTTAAAAAAATTATTTTCAATTTCAGTTAAATTAGAAGGATTTCCTAGACATATTTCTTCACATGCTGCTGGAATACTTATGTCCCAAGTCCCACTTGATGATGTTATACCTTTAACTATAAATGACTCTATGTATTTATCTGGTTATTCAATGGAATACTTAGAAGAATTTGGACTTCTTAAGATGGATTTTTTAGGTCTTAAAAATTTAAGTATTATTGAGCATATTATTAAAGATATAAAAGAATTTACTGGTGAAGAAATTAACTTTAATAAAATACCTTTAGGTGATGATAAAGTTCTTGAAATATTTAGGAATGCTGATACAGTAGGAATATTTCAATTTGAATCTAGTGGTATGAAGAGTTTTCTTAAGAGATTAAAACCTTCTTCTTTTGAAGATATTTTTGCGGCTATAGCTTTATTTAGACCTGGTCCTGCAGTAAATATTGATACGTATATTAGAAGAAAACATGGAGAAGAGAAAGTAACTTATTTACATCCAACTTTAGAGCCTATATTAAAAAATACTTATGGTATTTTTATTTATCAGGAACAAATAATGCTTGCGGCAAATAGTTATGCAGGATACTCATTAGGCGAAGCTGATATTTTAAGAAGAGCAATGAGTAAGAAAAAGTTCGAATTATTAAAAAGTGAAAAAGATAAATTTATTGAAAAAAGTCTTTCACTTGGAAGAGATAAAAATACTAGTGAAAAAATATTTGATTTAATACTTAATTTTGCTGGATATGGATTTAACAGATCCCACTCAGTTGCATATTCTTTAATTGCTTATAAACTTGCATTTTTTAAAGTATATTACAAAGAAATATTCTATAGTAATTTGCTTACTAATGTTATTGGTAGTGAATTAAAAACTAAAGAATATATTCAAGAAGCTAGAAGTAAAAATCTAGAGATAGCTCTTCCAGATATAAATGTTAGTGATGTTAGATATGTAGTTAAAAATAATAAGATTTATTATCCATTTACTAATATTAAATCAGTTGGAATGGTTGCGGCAACTAAAATAATAGAGTCAAGAAGTGAAGGAAAGTTTACTGATATTTATGATTTATTTAGTAGACTAATTATTTCTGGTGTAACAAAGAGTACAATAGAATCATTAATTTATTCTAATTCATTTAAAGAGTTCGGTTATAACAGAAAAACACTTATTAATAGTTTAGATGAATTAATTAATTATGGTGAACTTACTAAAGATTTAGATCCTTCTCTTGTTATGAAACCAGAAATAGAAAAAGTAGAAGATTTTGATAAAGACTTTTTATTACAAAAAGAAAAAGAATTATTTGGTTTTTATTTAACTAGTCATCCATCTACTAAATATAAGGCAAAAAGAAATGATTATATTAACTTAAAAGAAGTATCTAAATATTTTGATAAAATTATAACTACTATTGTTTTAGTTGAAAAAGTTAGAACTATTAAAACTAAAAAAGGAGAAAATATGTCTTTTATTACTTGTAGTGATGAAGATAGTACTTTAGAATATATAATGTTTCCTAAAACTTATAATGCATATAATTATATTTCAAGAGGGGATATAATTGAAGTTAGTGGAAAAGTTGAGAAGAGATTAAGTGATTTACAAATTATAGTTAATAATATTAATAAATTGAATTAAGGAGTTTTATGAAGAATAGAAAGATTTTAATTATAGTAATTATTGGAATTATTTTAGATAGACTTAGTAAGTTAATAATTAGTTTTAATTTAAAAGAAGAGGAAACTATTAAAGTACTTGGAAATTTTTTTAGAATTACATTCTTAAAAAATACTGGTGCAGCTTGGTCTATGTTAGAAGGAAAACAAGTTTTTCTAATAATAGTAAGTATAGTATTTTTAATATTCATGATTAAAGCCATTTTAAATGATAAGAGAAATACTAAATTTAATATATTAGGTTATAGCTTTATTATTAGTGGAATAATAGGTAATTTAATTGATAGAATTATTTATAGATATGTTATAGATTTTTTATCTTTTAAGATTATTAATTATTATTTTCCAGTATTTAATATTGCTGACACTTTAATTGTGTTAGGAGCTGTATTTTTTATAACAGATATAATATTGGAAGGAAGAGAAAATAGTCCTATTGAAAATGAGTATAAAGAAATAAAGGAGAAAGTTCATGGAAAAAATAGTAGCGGAAAAAGAAAACGTTAGACTTGATCAATATGTAAGTGATACTTTAGATATTTCAAGAAGTAAAGTTCAAAAACTTATTAAACAAGATAAAGTTCTTGTTAATGGTAAAATAGAAAAAGCTAGTTTTTTAGTTTCAATTGATGATTTGATTGAAGTTGATTCTGATTTAGATTTTTCTATAAAAGTAGAAGCTAAAGATATTGCTTTAGATATTGTATATGAAGATGAGTATTTAATGATTATTAATAAAGCTAGTGGTATGGTTGTTCATCCTGCTCCTGGTCATTATGATGATACATTAGTTAATGCACTTCTTCATTATTTTAATATTGATTCTACTACTAATATAAGAATTGGAATAGTTCATAGACTTGATAAGGATACTAGTGGACTTATGATGGTTGCTAAAAATGATGAAGTACTTGATATGCTTTCAAATATGATAAAAGAAAAGAAAGTAGAAAGACATTACTTAGCACTTGTTGATGGAATAATTTCTCCTGATTCTGGAACTATTGATGCTCCTATTGGAAGAGATAAAAACTTAAGAGAAAAAATGGCAGTAACTGATCAAAATAGTAAAGAAGCTGTTACTCATTTTCAGGTTTTAAAAAGATATAAGAATAACACACTACTTGAATGTGTTCTTGAGACTGGTCGTACTCATCAAATAAGAGTTCATATGTCTTATATAGGCCATCCAATTACTAACGATCCAGTTTACAATACAAAAAAATCTACTTCTTTTGGACAAATGCTTCATTCAAAAAGTATCAGATTTAATCATCCAATTACAGGAGAAGAAATATATTTTGAAAAAGAAGCACCAAAAGAATTTTACGACATTTTAGACAAAATAGAAGAATAGATTATTTTTAATTTTACATTTTGTATGTATTAATTTATAATAATAATAGTCAGTTAGGAGGAATAGTGTGGAAGAAAAAGTAATTACTTTAAGTGATGAAATATTAGATTCAAAAAATATGCTTGTCATGAAATTACTTCACTACTTTATAATAGATAAAAAATATAATCCTATTATTATTCAAGGTGCTGATAATGAAATATGGCTTGAGAATTTAGATGAAGATTATAAAGTAATAAGAATAGTTACTGAAAATATTATTAATGATGAGCAATATAAATTTGATGTTTTTAAGACAAAAAGAATAATTAAAAAAATTAAGAAAAAAACTTTTTCTTTTAATGTTAAAACTCTAAGTATTTTTCTTAATTTAGATAAAAGTATTGTTTTTGAAGAAAATAAAAATCTTAGTTCAGTTAGAGCTGAAAAAGAGGCTGATATTAAGAAAAATAAATTTATAAAAGATAGTTTTCCAGATATTAAAGATAAGTTAAAATATACAGAAGAGGGTATGGAATTATTTGCTAAGATAACTAGTGATATTAATGAACATAATATTGAAGATAGTGAAAAAGCTGAAAATATATTTAAACCTAAATATCCACTTATTACGTATATACTAGTTGTTCTTAATGTTTTGTTATATGTTTTTCCAATAATATATGGTAATCAATTAAATTTCTTTTCTAAGTTCTGCTTATATGGACCTTATGTTAGAAATGGTGAATACTATAGAATTATTACTGCTAGTTTTATGCATGCTAATATAATACATTTGATTTGTAATATGTATGCACTTTTTATACTTGGTAGTCAGTTAGAAAGTTTTATTGGAAAATTTAAGTTTACTATAGTTTACTTTTTTAGTGCAATAACAGCTTCACTTATGTCTATGGCATTTTTAAAAGACGGAATTAGTGTTGGAGCTAGTGGTGCTATATTTGGTATTATGGGTGCACTTTTATATTTTGGATTTCATTATAGAGTTTATTTAGGAAACGTTATTAAAACTAATTTAATACCAGTAATCTTAGTTAATTTATCTTTTGGATTCCTTATAGATGGAGTAGATAATTTTGCTCATATAGGTGGACTTATTGGTGGACTTTTAATTAATATTGGACTTGGTGTTAAGTATAAAACATCTACATTTGAAAGAGTTAATGGATTAATAGTTTCAGCATTATTTGTATTATTTTTGGGATATGTAGCTTTTGTACTTGCAAAATAGAATAATCTTGTATTATTCTTTTTTTTCCTTCACTTGCTTAATGAGATAAATAATGGTATTATAAAAGTATAAAATTTGTGAGGTGATTTTATGAATAACGAAGAAACTAATTTATTTTATTTAGATGATTTAAATGTTAGTAAGATTAGAAAATCTTTAAATGAAGTTATTGATGCGTTAGAAGAAAGAGGTTATAATTCTACTAATCAAATAGTTGGTTATTTAATTAGTGGTGATCTTGGATATATTTCTTCACATAAAGGTGCACGTAAAAAAATGCAAGAATTAGATAGAGCAGAAATAGTAGAAGTTTTACTTAAGGAGTTTGAAAAACAAAAATAATGAGATATTTGGGACTTGATTTAGGAAGTAGAACTTTAGGGGTTAGTATTTCTGATAAAAGTGGTATGTTTGCAAGAACTTATTCTGTTATAAGGCATAATGAAGAATATGATAGGTTACTTGATGATGTAAAAGAAATAGTTTTACTTGAAAAAGTAGATGCAATTGTATTAGGATATCCTAAGAATATGAACAATTCTGTAGGACCTAAAGGAGAGCTTAGTGTTGAATTTAAAGAAAAATTAGAAAAAGTTTTAGATATACCAGTTTATTTGCAAGATGAGCGATTAACAACTAAGCAAGCTCATGATGTTTTAATATCTAATGATACCTCACGAAAGAAAAGAAAACAAGTTGTTGATAAGATTGCTGCTTGTATAATATTACAAAGTTATTTAGATAAGGAGAATAGATGATGGAAGAAAAGTCTTTTACAATGATGAATGCTGAAGGAAAAGAAACTAAATATGATGTTCTTTTTACTTTCGATAGTGAAGAAACTAATAAAAGTTATATTGCATATACTGATAATACTTATGATGATGATGGAAATATTCAAGTATATGCATCTACATATGATCCTTCAAGTGAAGAGATGATTTTAGGAGAAATTAAAACAGATAAAGAATGGAAAGTTATTGAAACAATACTTGATACTATTCAACAAGAAATAAGAGAAAAGAAAGATAATAACGAGCAGTAAGCTCGTTATTTGTTCTGGAAGGAGTTAAGAATGAAGAGGAAAACAAAAGCTACTATAATAATTATTACATTACTTGGACTTATGTTAATAGGTGGGAGTTTCTTATATACTTATTTTTTAATGCCTGTAGATAAGAATTCAGACGCAGATATTGAAGTTACTATAGAGCCTGGAATGACTTCTCGTGATATTGGTGAATTATTAGAAAAAAGAAATATTATTAAGAATAAAGACTTTTTCTTATTATACTTAAAACTTAATGATTGTAATTCACTTAAGGCATCTACTTATGATTTAAAGAAAAGTATGAATTTAGAGACTGTTGTTGATACTTTATGTAAAGGTAATTCTTATAATGAGAATGTTATAAAAATAACTTTTAAAGAAGGAAAAACTGTTAAAGATTATGTTAAAGTTATGAGTGATAGTTTTGGATTTGATTATGATGAATCAATAGAGACTATTAATGATAAAAAATTCTTAGAAGGATTAATAGAAAAATATTGGTTTTTAGATAGTGATATCCTTGATGATAATATTTATTATGCATTAGAAGGATATTTAGCTCCTGATACTTATGAGTTTGATAAAGATATTGAATTTAAGGAAGTAATAGGAGTACTTCTTGATCATACTGATAAAGTATTACAACCTTATAAAAGTAAAATTAATAGTAGTGGTTATTCTGTTCATGAATATTTAACTCTTGCTTCTATGGCAGAGTTAGAAGGATTAAATAGTAATGATAGAAAACTAATTGTCGGTGTATTTGAAAATAGATTAAAAATAAAAATGTCTTTAGGTAGTGATGTTACTACTTACTATGGTCTACAAAAAAGTATGGATAAAGATTTAACTAGTGATGAGTTTAATAAAGCTAATTACTATAATACTAGATCTAGTTCCATGGCTGGGAAACTTCCTATTGGTCCTATATGTAATCCATCTAAAGTTAGTATTGAAGCTGCTTTTAATCCTACAGATAGTAAATATTTATATTTTGTTGCTGACAAAAATGGAAAAATTTATTATAATACAACTAACGAAGAACATCTTAGAACTGTTAAGGAAATAAAAGAGGCTGGAAATTGGATATGGTAAATAATAGTGAGTTATTAAAAGAAATTGAAGAATATGCTAAGGAGAAAAAAGTCCCTATAATGCAAAAAGAAGGTATAAATTATTTAACTACTTATGTAAAAGATAATGAAGTTAAAACTATACTTGAAATAGGTACAGCAATTGGTTATTCTGCTATATGTATGGCTTTAGTTGATCCTAAGATAAAAGTTGTATCAATTGAAAGAGATGAAGAAAGATATTTAGAAGCAATTAATAATGTTAAAAAATTTGGTTTAGAAAATAGAATATCTTTATTATTTAATGATGCATTAAATGTTGAAATGGAAGGAAAGTTTGATTTGATATTTTTTGACGCTGCTAAAGCTCAAAATATTAACTTTTTTACTCATTTTGAAAAAAATCTAAAAAAAGGTGGTACAATAATTACAGATAATATTTATTTTCATGGTTATACATTCATGGATGAAGACAAGATTGAAAGTAAAAATATAAGGGGTATCGCGAGAAAGATTAAAGACTATATTAAATTTTTAGAAGATAAGAATGATTATATTACTGATATTAAGAATATTGGTGATGGAATAGCTGTTACTAAAAGGAATGATGTTTTATGAAAATAGGTCCAGTAGAATTTAATAAAAAATTATTTATAGCAATGGTTGTTATACTTGTTTTAGCAATTGCTGCAACTATTGTAAAAAATATATATGTAAATAGATATGATAAATATAAAATAAATAAAAAACAGGATTTTATCTACACTAGGTATGAGTATAAAAATAGTAATTCTTCTATACCTTATGTAAATATTAATACTTCATTTGCAAAAGATTTAAATAATCAAATTAAAAATCTTGCAGATTCGTATAGAGATAGTGATTCTCCTAATACTTCTATGAGTTATAGATATAATATAAATGCAAATATAGTTTCACTTGTTGTTATATTTAAGAGTATTAATGAAGAAGATGAACTTGAATTTGATTTTGTTACTTATGTTTTTGATTTAGATAAAGGAGCTAAAGCTTTAGATGATGAGGAAATACTTTCAAAATATAATTTAACAGAAGATGATATTTCTAAAGAGCTAAAAAAACAAATGAAAGAAAAATATGATTATGAAATAGATGAAGAAATATTACCTGATACATGTGATTTTGAGGATTGTTTCTTGTCTTTAAGAAATATAGATAATTATTTAGATAATGTTAATTATTTTATTGAAAATGATGAATTAGTCATTTATAGAAGTTATAAAGTATACTCTGAATATAATGAAGAAGATGTTTATTCTAGAGATGATTTTAAATTCTATATAAATTAAGGGGGATTTTTATGATTAATTTACTTAATGTAATATGTTCGGATTATATAATGATAAAAGTTGTTAGCATTTTAAAACGTGCTATAGATGTTATTAGATTAGTTACACCAATTCTTCTTATAATTGGTGGAACAATTACTTTTTCAAAAGGAGTAATTAATCCAGAGGAAAAAGGTGGAAAGAGTCAAACTGTTGGAAAGTTTTTAAATGGAGTATGGGCTACAGTAATTGTATTATTCTTACCTTTTATTATCAATACTGTGATGCTTGTTATAAGTACATATGGTGAAGTAGGTATAAAAGAAAATTCAAGTAATGTTGCTTTTCAATTATCCAGTTGTTGGACTAATGCTGGAGTAGGAAATTCCAATCTTAATTCAACTAATGGTACAAGTAGAACTATTTCACAAGAAGTTAGATAGAATAAATTAGAAAAAAATTAATATATTTTATTAAAACATATTTTATTTTATAAAAAAGTATGTATAATAGTTCAAAAAGAGGAGTAAGTATTATTATGAAAAAGAGATATAAAGTACTAATATATTTGTTTTGTTTGATTTTGATTATACTTTCTACCTTTTCACTAACATGGATGTTCTTAGAAAAAATTAGTGGTGATACAGATATATATAAATATGATGTTGAACTTAAAGATGAACTTTATAAGAATAAAAAGTATACTTATTATTTTGGACCAAAGGATGAGCAGAGTAAACTAATTAGTTATAATAATGCTATTATTAGAAAAGATAAAAATAATAAATATAAATTAATTATTACTTTAAATGATGAAGAAAGTACTTTAATGAAAAATAATTATTTCTTTTATAAAAATTACTTTTATTTAATAGCAAATGATTTAACTAGATTTGATTTAAGTCAAGATAAAATAATGGAAACAAAAAAAGTTGATAAAGGTTTATTTACTGGTAATGCAAGTGTCAGTAAAATATTTGGCGAAGATAAAGGATATATTTATTTTAAAGTAAAATTATTTAAAGAAACAGATAGTAGAAAATGGCATGAAGATAGGTATTATAAAGTTAAATATGATGATATGATGGTTTATGAAATACCACAAAAATTATTACCAGAATTTTAATAGAAAGGAAACTTTCTTTTTCTGTTTATAGGAGGTAAAAATGAAGATTCTAGTTAAACCTGTTAAAGATGTTAAACAATATAAAGAAGCAGATGGTTTTGTTCTTCCTTTGAAAGAATATTCAGTTGATTATAGAAATTATTATTCTTTAGAAGAAATAAAGAATATTAAACAAGAATATGTTGAAAAGGAAATATTTATTGTTATCAATAAAATGATGGAAAACGATGACATAGATAAACTTAGGAATATATTACTTGAAATTGAAAAGTTTGATATTTCTGGAATATTTTTCTATGATTTATCTATTTTAGAACTTTCTAAGGAATTAAAAATTAAAACTGACTTAGTATGGAATAACACTCATATGGTTACAAATTATTATACTTGTGATTATTATTATAATGAAGGCGTTAACTATGCTTATTTATCAAATGAAATTACTTTAGAAGATATATTAGATATAAATAATAAAAGTAAAATAACTCCTATATTAATGCTCTTAGGTTATCCTGTTGTTAGTTTTTCTAAGAGAAAACTAGTTTCTAATAGTAATTTTAAAGATGAGATAATAATTAATGAAGAAAAATCTAAACAAAGATATTTAGTATTTGAAGATAAGAATGGTACTACGTTTAAATATAATAAAATTAGAAATAATGCTATTTGTTTAAAAGAACTAATTAATAATAATTTTCCATATGTTTATTTAATAGAAGATGATATTGATCATGATAAATTTATTTCTGGATTAAAACTTACTTCAAATTTAATAAATAATACGATAGATGAAAAACAATATATAGCTAATATGAAAGAACTATTTGGCTCTGATACTGGCTTTTTATATAGAAAGACAATATATAAGGTGACAAAGAAATGAAAAGAGTAGAATTACTTTCTCCTGCTGGAGATTTAGAAAGATTAAAAGTTACACTTTTGTATGGGGCAGATGCTGTATATTTAGGTGGTAAAAGTTTTGGGCTTAGAGCAAATGCAACTAATTTTACTTTTGAAGAATTAGAAGAAGGATGCAAGTTTGCTCATAAACTTAATAAAAAAGTTTATTTAACATTAAATATTGTTTTTCATAATGAAGATATAGATAAAGTTTTTGATTATATTGAAAAATGTGTTAAATGTGGAATTGATGCTTTTATAGTTAGTGATTTAGCAGTAGCTAGTTTTATTAAAGAACATTATAAAAATGTAGAAGTACATATTTCTACTCAAGATTCATTAATGAATTATAAGGCTATTAATTATTTAGAATCTAAAGGTTTTGAAAGAGTTGTTCTTGCCCGTGAACTTACTCGTGAAAAGATAAAAGAAATACTTTCTAAAACAAATATTGATATAGAGATGTTTATACATGGCGCTATGTGTACTTGTGTTAGTGGTAGATGTGCTCTTTCTAATTATGTAACTAATAGAGATGCAAATCGTGGTGGTTGTGCTCAAATTTGTAGATTTGAATTTACTACTGATAATGGTAGTTTTACAATGGCTACAAAAGATTTAAGTTTAACTGATTATATTACAGAACTAATTGATATGGGTGTTAGCAGTTTTAAAGTAGAAGGCAGAATGAGAAGTAATTATTATTTAGCTACTGTAATTGGTACTTATAGAAAAATAATTGATGATTATTATAATAATACACTTACTGAGGATAAAATTAAATATTATGAAAAAGTACTTGCTAGAGTAGCTAATAGAGAAGTAAGTACTCAATACTATTTGAGAGATGCTGATAGCACAGATCAATATTTTACTGGAAGAAAAGAAAATTCTAACCAAGACTTTTTGGGACAAGTTATATCTTATGATAAGAAATTACTTATGATAAAGGAAAGAAATTACTTTGAAAAAGGGGATAAAGTAGATTTATTTACTCCAAAGGGTGATTTATTAACATTTACTGTGGATAAAGTTTTTGATAAAGATATGAATCTTGTTGAAATAATTCGTCATCCTGATGAAATTTATTATGTAGAAGTTGATATTCCTTTTGAAGTGCCTGAACATTCAATGCTTAGAAAGAGTATAGACTAAGATACATTTTGTATCTTTTTTTCTTTCTTTGTAGTATAATACGTTGTATGAATAGTCTTTGGAGGTTATTATGGATAAATATGAAACAATAAAAAATAATTTTTTAAAAATAGATGAGTCATTGAGTGAATTTGCTTGTAAGAGTTTAGATGCAGAAAGAATTAAAGAAGAAAAAGAAGATTATAGAACTCCATTTTTTAGAGATATAGATAGAATAATATATTCACTTTCTTATACTAGATATTTGGACAAGACTCAGGTTTATTCTTTTAAAGAAAATGATCATATTAGTAAAAGAATAACTCATGTTCAGCTTGTAAATAAAATAGCTAGAACTATAGGTCGTTCTTTAGGTCTTAATACTGATTTAATTGAAGCTATTGCTTTAGGACATGATATTGGGCATACTCCTTTAGGACATACTGGAGAATCCTTTTTAAATAAAATTAGTTTAGAAGAAAATGGTGAATACTTTTGTCATAATGTACAAAGTATGAGAAATTTAGAGTTTGTTGAAAATAATGGTAAAGGACTCAATCTTACTATTCAAGTATTAGATGGTATTTTGTGTCATAATGGAGAAAAACTTTTACAAGAATATCATACTGAGAAAAAGACTATAGAAGATGTATTAAATCAATATGAAATGTGCTATAAAGATAAAAGTTATAATGACATTTTTCCTATGACTTTAGAGGGATGTGTAGTTAGACTTTCTGATATTATTTCATATTTAGGTAGAGATGTTGAAGATGCAGAGCGTCTTGGTCTCCTTGATTCTAGTAGTATTCCAACTGAAATAACTGATGTTTTAGGTAATAGTAATAGAGAAATAGTTAATACTATTGTTACAGATGTAATTGAAAATAGTATTGGTAAACCTTATATAAAGATAAGTGATAAGGTTTTTGAAGCAATGCAAAAACTTATGGATTTTAACTATAAAAATATATATTATAAATCTATGAGTGATGAAGAAATGGAATATTACAGAGATGGAATGAATACAATTTATCAAGTGTATAAAAAAGCAATTGAAGATAAAGATTTTGAGAATGAAATCTATACTATATTTTTAAGCACTCAAGATAAATTATATTTAGAAAATACAAGTGATTCTAGGAAGATAATTGACTTTATTTCTGGAATGACTGATGACTTTTTTATAAGCCAAATTAAAAAATATAAAAATGGTTCTAAAATATTTACAAAATAGCGAAAATATGTTATAATAAACGCGTTTCTAAGGGAGTTTATACTCTATAAAAAAAATAATAAATCTTGACTTTATTGATATTATGTAGTAATATTTATAAAGTCATTAGTACAATATGAGGTGATGATTTTATGGGAAAAAATAGTAACACAGTTTACTTAACTGAGGAAGGTTTAAAAGAATTAAAAGCTGAACTTGATAATCTAATCAATGTTCGTAGACCTGAAAATATTGAATCAATTAAAGAGGCAAGAAGTTTAGGTGATTTATCAGAAAATGCTGAATATGCTGCAGCAAGAGAAGAACAAGCTCAAATTGAAAATAGAATTAAGACTATTGAAAAAATGCTTGAAAATGTATCTGTAATTACTGATATTCCTAAAGATGTAGTTGGAATTGGTAGTACTGTTGGTATTGAGTATATGGATGATGAAGATGAAGATGAATATAAAATTGTAGGAAGTCAAGAAGCAGATCCTTTTGAAAGTAAGATTTCAAATGAATCTCCAATTGCTAAAGCACTTTTAAATCATAAAGTAGGAGATGTAGTTACAGTTGAATCTCCTAATGGAAATTATGAAATAAAAATTACTGAAATTAAGTAGAAATACTTAATTTTTTTTTGTTTACTTTTCTTTTATGAAATTATATAATTTAACTATAATATATCTTGGTTTGGAGGTATTTATGAATAAATATAAATTTATAATATTAATACTAATTTTCTTAACTTTTATTACTGGATGTAAAAATAAAAATCAAAAGAAAGCAATTAATGTTTATAAAAATACTTCAATTAGTGAAAAAGGACTTTCAAGTTATAGAGCGAAAGTATCTATTTCTTCTAAAAAAGTTAATTTAAATTATATAGTGTTAAATAATGATAATAGGGATTATACAGTTACAGTTATGTCTGATGGTGGAAGTACTTCGTTTACAATCAAAAATGGTAAAAAAGAAAAAAATGACGTAGTTTCTGTGGAGGATGATGAAGAGTTAGATGATGATTATGATTATACTAATACTGATTTATTTTTAGAAGGGTTAAATAATGCTTCTGATGATGTTAAAACTAGTACTGAAAAAATTGGTGATAAAAAGTATACAAAATATGACTTTTCTGTATCTAAAGATACTATGAATAAAATTATAGAATCATTTGGTATTAAAGTAAAAAAAAGTGGTAGTGGATATGCTTATGTTGATAGTGATAATCATGTTTATATGATTAATTATAATGTTGATAATGTTATTTTGACTGTATCTTATACTAGAATAGATGAAGCTAAGTAAAAATGCTTGGCTTTTTTTGTTTACTTTTTTTTTATCAAAATATATAATTATATATGATAGGGTGATTGTTTTATGAGAAAAAAAGTGAAGAAAAAATTTGCTTTTATTATATTGTTTGTTTTAGTATTATTTATTAGTGTTGGATATGCAATTTTAACTTCTAATCTAAAAATAAATGGAAATAATTATGTTAAAAGTGCTGTTTGGGATATTCATTGGGAAAATGTTCAAGTAAAATCAGGCAGTGTTACTGGAGATAATGTTGTTAAGAGTGCTACAATAGTTGATAGTAAAAAAACTATTGTTGAATATAGTATTATTTTACCTAAGCCAGGGGATTATTATGATTTTACTGTTGATGCAGTTAATGAAGGAACAATTGATGCTATGGTAAAATATGTTTCTAATTCTGGTTTAACTAATGATCAGAAAAAATATTTGGAATATAGTGTTACTTATCGTGATGGTACAGAATTAGCTGTAAAAGATAAATTAAAAGCAGGTAGAAGTGAAGAAATTCATGTTATAGTTAAATATCGTGATGACGATGATATTAATCCTTCAGATTTACCTACTGGTGAAGAGACTATTAATTTAAAATTTGAGGTTGAGTATGAACAAGCTGATGAAACAGCTGAAATAAGAAATCAGATATGTGATGTTACTATTTATGATAATGGTCCTATAACTGAATCAAGATATTTAGATTTATGTGAAGATTATATTGATGAGAGTTTATATACTTATGAAGAAAATGAAGATGGAACACTTACTCTTACTGGATTTAATGAAAATGTTAATATAGAAAGTTTAAGTAATAATGGTTCTACAGTTCCATCTAATATGTCAAATAATGTTTATAATATGGATAACGAAACTATAAATGTTACTTTTAAAGATAATGTATGGGCTCTTCCTAGTTCTATAAATGGTAAAAAGGTAACTAAAATTACTGGAGATGCATTTGCTGAAAGAGATATATCTGCAGACTTAATTATTTCTCCACTTATCACTACTATTGATGAAGAGAATGTAGAAAAAGGTGCTTTTGCAAATAATAAGATTAGTGATTTTGCACTACCATATAGTTTAGTTTCTATTGGCTATAATGCTTTTAGGTATAATAAGCTTACAAAACTAACTTTAAAAGAGGGAGTTACATATGTTGGTAATTGTGCTTTTGATCATAATAGTTTAGTTGAACTAAAATTACCAAGTAGTTTGACTACTCTTACAAATCAGACTTTTGGATATAATAATTTAACTGAAATAGATATTCCTAATACAGTTACTCATATTGCAAATGCCACGTTTTCTTATAATAATATTAAAAAAGTAGTTATACCTGATAGTGTTACATCACTTGAAAATGGAACTTTTTCATTTAATGGTTTGGAAGAAGTATATATAGGTAATGGATTAAAACAGATTGATTATGCTTTTCATGATAGTACTTCAAATATAAAAAAGATTGTTATAGGTGATGGTGTTGAAACTATTAATTCTGGCGCTTTTGGTACTCTTATTAAACTTACAGATTTAACTTTAGGTAAAAATGTTAAGAGTATTGGTTCTGGAGTGTTTGCTAGTGCACCTTTAGAGGAACTTAATTTACCAAATAAAGTTGAAACTATTGGGGGAGGAGCTTTCGCTGGTACTAAAATTAAAAAAGTAGTTTTACCAGATAGTGTTAAAAGTATAGAATCTGGTAGTTTTTCTACTGCTACAGTTGAGGAGATAATTATAGGGGATGGTTTAACTGATATACCAAATGGAGCATTTAATTTTACTAATTTGAAGAAACTAGTAATTGGTGATGGTATTGAGACTATTAATGCTGGAGCTTTTAATGGAGCAACTAATCTTACAGATTTAACTTTAGGTAAAAATGTTAAATATATTTTATCTGGAGCATTTAATCATACTTCTATAACTGAAATTGAATTTCCAGATAAATTGGAAACAATTGAGGCAGGAGCTTTTGCTCAAACAAAGCTTGTTAAGGTAGATATTCCAGATAGTGTTACAACAATAACACCTGGAGCTTTTTGGGAAGCTCCTATTGAAGAAATAACAATTGGTTCTGGTATTACTAAATTAGAAGCTGGAATGTTTTACCCTAATTACTTAAAAAAACTGGATATAGGAGATGGTGTTGAGACAATTGCTTTAAGCGCTTTTGGAGGTTGTGAACAATTAACTGATTTAACCTTAGGAAACAATTTGAAAACTATTGAGAAGAATGCATTTGTAAATGCTAAGTTACTTACTAGTTTAGAATTACCAAATTCATTGGAAACTATCGGAGATGCTGCATTTGCAGAGGCTCATATAACAGAGCTTAAACTTCCTAGTTCTTTAGTTTCTATTGGACCGTCTGCTTTTTATACTTCACCTCTTACAAAACTTGAGATAAAAAATGGTATTACAACAATAGGGGATGCTGCGTTTTATAATTCTGTTTTAACTGAACTTGAAATACCAAATAGTGTTACAACTATAGGAGGTGCTGTATTTCATAATTCTGTTTTAACCGAAATTGAAATACCTGATAGTGTAACATCAATAGGTATTGACGTATTTAATAAATCTCCATTTGTAAAAATTAAAATTGGCTCTGGATTAAAATCTATTGATTCAAATCTTTTCAAAAGTAGTACTAATAAAGCATATCTTCAAACTTTGGATTTGGATGTTGAAACTATAACATCAGGAGCATTTAATGGTTGTCAAAATTTAACTGATTTAACACTTAGAAGTAATGTAAAAGTTATTGATAATAGTGCTTTTGCCAATACTGGGTTAACTACTGTAGATTTTAATACTGGAATACAAAAAATTGGTTCTTATGCATTTAATGGTAGTAGAATAATTTCTGTATCATTTCCAAATACTGTTACTGAAATAGGAGAGGGAGCTTTTTATGATAATCAAATTACTGGAGAAGTTGTTATACCTAGTGGTGTTCAAACTCTTGGGGTAAGTGCATTTGCTTATAATAATATTACTTCTTATAAGCTAAATAATATACTTACTAAAGTTGAGTCAAGTGTTTTTGCAAATAATAATATTTCTAGAGTAGTTATTCCTTCCAATGTTACAGAACTTGGTGGTGGTACATTCTATGATAATAATATTTCTGAAGTAGTACTTCATGATGATATTGTTAAAATAGGTAATAACTGTTTTTCGTATAATAGTATTACTTCTTTGGATTTACCTAATAATATTAAAACAATCGAAGATAGTGCATTTTCTCATAATAGTATTTCTAGTATTGATTTACCTGAAGGATTGGAATATTTATCTGGGTTTAATTATAATTCTATAGGTGAAATTGATGTCCCTTCAACAGTTACTGAAATAGGATATGAGGCATTTTCGAGAAACCGTATTTCCAATCTTGAAGTACCATCTAATGTTATTAAAATTGATTCTTATGCATTTGATTGGAATAGTATGAAGACACTTAAACTAAATGAAGGACTTACAGATATTGATAAATTAGCTTTTAATGGTAATATGTTAAGAGTTATTGAAATTCCAAATAGTGTTCAAAATTTAGGTTATGGTTCTTTTGCTAGTAATTTATTAACAGGAAATGATGCGTATATATACACATTAAAAGATGGTGTGCAAGATACAACAAGTCTTAATTCTTATGCTGGAAAACAAGATGATGTAGAATTATTGAGTAGCATCACTAAATTAGAGCCATATGCCTTTTTTGGAACATTCATTACGTCACTTTCTAATTATAGTCATCTTACAGAATTGGGTTCTTATTCACTTTCTTATACTGATTTTTCTTCATTTACTGTTCCTAGTGCTATAACTATAATTCCAAGTTCATTGTTTTATCATAGTAATCTTTCAGATGTAGTATTTCATGAAAATGTTACTGAAATAGGAGGCTCAGCATTTAGATATAATAATTTTTCTACAGTTAATTTTTCATCAGGTATTACAAAAATAAATTCTACCGCATTTTGTGATAATAAAATAACTACACTTTCTATTCCTTCAAATGTTACTGAAATAGGAAGTTCAGCATTTAAAAATAATAGTATTAATAGTTTAACACTTAATGAAGGATTATTAAAAATTCAATCTAATGCCTTTGCAGTAAACTATTTAACGCAGGTTGAAATTCCATCTACTGTTACCACTATTGGTTCCTATGCATTTTATAAAGGAACTCCTAGACCTAATAATAATGATTCGCATGATTCAAATATGAATTTAACCAAAATAGTAAATAAGACAGGAAAAACATTTAATTGGGGCTATATAGTTAATTATGGAGAATCTTCTTCTTTTGTTACTGGTACTGTCGAGAATAGTAATGGAAATGTAAGTATTACAAAATAGGGGGATATTATGAAAAAAACTAAGTTTTTGTTATTTATTTTGGTTTTACTTATTTTAGTTACTGGATGTGAGTCTAAAACTAAAGATAATATTAGTTTTTCTGAAATAATAAATAATACATCTATAAGTGAAAAAGGACTTTCAGGTTATAGAATTAAAGTTTCAATTATAGGAAAAGAATTTAATCAAAATTATATAGTTTTAAATAAAAATAATAAAGAATATGAAATAACAATAATAGATGAAAATGGTGATAGTGAGACATATTCTAAAAAGAATGGGAAATATGAAAAAATTGTTAGTGATTATTCAAATTCTAATAAATCTAAAAATGATGTATCTGATAATATAGAGTTAACATATGATTACACTAATACTAACTTATTCTTAAATGGATTAACTTTATCAAGTGATGATATAAAAGTTGAAGATTATAAAATTAATGACGATCTATATAAAAAATATTCTTTTCCTGTCTCAAAAGAGACTATGAATAAAATTTTAAAACCTTTTTCTATAGAAGTTAATAATAATGGTAGTGCTTTTGCAATTGTTGATAAGAATAATAGGGTTTATATCATTGATTATGATTTTGATGATATATCAATTAATGTTTCTTATACAAATTTTATAAAATAAAAAAATATTTTGTTTTATTTGCTTAGTTATAATAGGAGAATTTTATGGATAAAAAAATAGTAAAAAATATATTATTATGATAACTATATTATGTATTATAATAATCTTATTTGTAATAGCTTTGTTTTTGAGAAGAAGTGATAATAAAAAAAATATTTCAAAGAAAACTGATAAGAAATTATCTTATGATGTTAAAGTAATTAAGGAACTTAGTACTGACAAAAACTTTTTAATAAGTCCATATTCTATTAAGGTTGCCTTAGGAATGCTTAGAGATGGTTCTACTGGTAATTCAAATAAACAAATATCTGATTTAATTGGAAATGATGATATTTCTCTTATAGAGTCAAGTGAAAAAGTTAGTAATGCTAATGGTTTGTTTATTAAAGATCAATATAAAAGTTTAGTAGAAGAAAACTATATTAATACTCTTTCTAATAATTATTCTTCTGAGGTAATATTTGATAAATTTGAAAAACCAGATGTTTTAAACAATTGGGTTAATGAAAAAACTTTTGGGATGATTGATAAAGCAGTTGAAGAAGTTCCTAGTGATTTTGTATTAGGATTAGTTAATGCGATAGCTATTGATGTTTCATGGAATATACCTTTTGAATGTGATAAAACTTCAAGTGAAGAGTTTATAAGAAATGATAATAGCAAAATTAATGTTGAAATGATGAAAAAAACATATTCATCTTCACAATATAAGTATTTTATTTATGATGATTTTAAAGGAGTAGTTCTTCCGTATAAAAAAGAGGAAGATTTATCATTGGAATTTGTTGCTATACTTCCAAATAATGATGTTAATTCTTTTATAAATAATTTAACTGATAGTGATTTAGAAAGAACATATAAAAATATAACTGTTGTAGGTGAAAAAGAATTATATGTAGAACTTCCTAGATTTAGTTATTCATATGAGGTAGAAGACTTAATTGAATCATTAAAATCACTTGGAGTAAAAGATGTTTTTGATTCTAGTAATGCTTCACTTTATAATATTATTACTAGTGAGAATTTATCTAAAAATAATTTGGGGAATATTTATGTAGATACTGCAGTGCATAAAGCAGTGATTGAAATTAATGAAAAAGGGACTAAAGCAGCGGCAATAACATATTTTGGAATGAAAAATGTTACTGCAATTGAAGAAGATAAAAAAATAGTTTCGATAGAATTTAATAAGCCATTTGTATATATAATTCGAGATAGTAAGACTCATGAGATATTATTTATGGGTGCTGTTTATGAACCAAATAAATGGAATGGTTCAACTTGTTCAGATAGTTAATTCTATTTGAACTTTTTTTCTTAGAATTCTTCCTTGAAATGAATCATATAATTTGTTATAATGTTTTAGTGTAGTAGGAGAGTAGAAATATGGCAAAGAAAAAAAATACTAAAAAGAAAAAAGAAAAACATATTGTTGGTACTAAAGAATTAGTATTTGATATTATTAGTATTTTACTAATTGTTTCTCTTGGTATTTATTTCGGTTTTAGAAGTATTAAATACTATTCTAAAGAAACTTCAAAAAATAAAGTAGAAGCTAATACTTTATTTAGAGCCATTACTACAAATAATGAAATAACTAAAGGAAAAAATGGACTTAGACAAACAAAAGATGGATATTATTTTATAGGTAGTGTTGAAAATAATTATGTAAAAGTTTTCAATAGAATATATAGGGTAATAGATATAAATAAAAATAATGAAATTAAGATAGTTTCTAATAATAATGAAGCAGTTTTTACTTATGGTAATGATAATTCTTTTTCTAATTCAAATATTAATTTTTGGTTAAATAAAGGTAAAGAGGATTTATCTGGAGTATATTATTATTCTATTCCTTCACCAAAAGAATTTTTAGTAAAAACATCTTATAAGATTGGTACATTTAATAATGATAAAATTACTTATAATGATAAAGAAGACTATAGTGATTATTTCAGTTTATTAAATGTATCTGATTATGCTAAAGCATTAGGAAAAAAGAGTTACTTAAATAATGGTAGTTTTTCATTTATACTAGGAAATGATAGTAATGGAAATCCATTATATTTAAATGAAGATGGAACTATTGATACTGCTAGTAGTTATGATTCTTATGGAATAAGAGTTGTTATGACTTTGAAAAAGAATATAGAAATTACTGGTGGTAATGGTACTGTTGATGATCCATATGTAATTAATCAAGGGGATAAAGTTAATAACGTAAATAAGTATTATAAGCTTGGTGATGATTTATATCAGGCATATGCTGATAGTGGTAATTCTGTTAAATTAAAGAAGTCTGATTATTTATCAGTTAATGGAAATTATGTTGAACTTCCTTTTAGTAAAAATAATTCAGAGTTTAATTTAGATGAAAGAAATAGTATTGCAAATTATTTAAATACAACATATTTAAATAGCTTAAGTTATGCTAATAGTTTATCAACATGTGATTTCTTTGTTGGAGAAGTGTCTGCTGATACAAGTTATTCTTTAACAGAAATTTATACTGAAGTAGTAAATGCTAAAGTTGGACTATTAAATGAATTTGATTTAAATACTGATAATACCTTAACTGATTATTATTTAATTAATAAAACTTCTAGTGTTGGAACTATGCTTAGAACATATAATAGATTAGGTATTCTTGATGATGCTAAAGGTACTGAACTAAAAAAGGTTGTTCCTGTAGTATGTATAGAGAAAAATCTTTTTAAGAATGGTGAAGGTACCTTAGATAATCCTTATGTATTGGAGTAGATGATATGAAGAAGACAAAGAAAAAATTAAAATTGAAAAAGAAATTTAGACTTCATGCTTTTACATATTTTGTAATACTATTAGATATTATTGTTGCAGGAGCTTTAGTAGTTATTTATACACCTGTGGTAGAATTTAAAAATTTTTGGATTCCTACTGCTATGACTACTATGTCTCATAAGTATTTAGCCTATACTTTATATAGTGAAGATAGTGTTAATAAAATTATGAGTGAAAACTATATTGTTGAAGTTGATGAAAATGTTAATTTAGATGATATTGTTATTGATACTAATGGAAGTAAAAAACATTATACTTCTAAATATGAACAAGATATGTTTAATAAAGATCCTGATAATGATGTTTATAAGATTATTAGACTTGAAGAAGACTATTTTAAAGGTTATTTAACAGTTATTTATGATCCTGCTGATGTAGATTTAGCTATTCCTAAAAAACTTGGTAAAGCAGGTCAAAGTGTTGCTAAATTATGTCAAGAAAATGGAGGACTTGTTGGAATTAATGGAGGAGGATTTGAAGACCTTGATGGTTGGGGAAATGGATCTACTCCATATGGATCTATAATTAAAGATGGTGTTCATGTTTGGAATCATTCTGGTGGATCTGGTGGTTTAATTGGATTTACTAAGGATCATAAAATGTATTTAACAAGTGAAAGTCCAGAAGAAGCTATTGCTAAAGGTATGGACGATGCTGTTGAATTTGGACCTTTCTTAATAGTAAATGGTAAAGTTGCCAAAATTAAAGGTGATGGAGGATGGGGAAGAGCTCCTCGTACTGTTATTGCTCAAAGACAAGATGGGGTTGTATTATTCCTTGAGATAGAAGGTAGACTTCCTGGATATAGTATTGGAGCTACTATGAATGAAGTAATTGAAGTTCTTCTTCGTTATAAAGCTTATAATGCAGCTAATTTAGATGGTGGTGCTAGTGCTACTATGGCAGTTAATGGAAAATTATTTAATAGACCAAGTGCTGGTGCTGAATATGGTGGTAGGACTGTATCTAATGCTTGGATTGTCACTAATAAACAAAATAAAAAGGTTCCTGCAGCTACTATAACAAAAAAAGTAAATTATTAGTCTCTTTGAGACTTTTTTTCTTTATTAAATATTTTTTATATGATATTATTATTATAGAGGAGAATTAGGTTTATGAAGAAAAATAATAAAAGGAAAAAAAATATTTTGCTTATACTAATTCTTGTTGTAGTAATAAGTATAGGTTATGCAGCACTAGCTAGTAACTTAAAGATTAATGGTTCATCAAAAATATCAAAAGCAACATGGAATATACATTGGGAAAATCCAGTAGTAACAACTGGAAGTGTTACTATGGATGAGCCATCAATAACTGGAGAAGACAGACAAACTGCAGAGTTTTCTGTAACATTAAATGAACCAGGAGATTTTTATGAGTTTACGATAGATGCAGTAAATACAGGAACAATACCAGCAGTACTAGATAGTATAGAATCTAAAGTAAATGGAGAATTAATTGGAGAAAATACACTTCCAAATAGAGTAAATTATAAAGTAACATATGGTGATGGTACAGAAATAGATTTAGAAAATGATGTACTTAAACTAGTTTTAACAGGAAATGTTAGACAAGTATTTAAAGTAAGAGTTGAATATAGTGAAGATATAGAAGCAAGTGATTTAGATGAAACAAATGATTTGGAATTAAATTTCCAATTTAAAGCAAACTATGTACAAGCACCAAAGACACAGTCAGTTGAACCAAAAGAAGCAGGGAGCAGAGTTTGTTTTGGAACAGAGTGCTTTTATGTTGTAAGTAGTAATAGTGAAAAAACAGTTCTTTTGGCTGAAACTATTTTAAATGTAGGTGAACAAAGAAATACATCTATTACTGAGGGAATACAAAGTGATCCTTATGAAGATGGAATGTTTAAATATCCTATTACATTTTCTACAAAAACGTATTGGTTAGAAGATGATAAATGTGAATATATTGATTCAACTGATTCTTGGAATTGTAATTTAAAAAGTAAATATAATTCTCAGCAACTTACATTAAATCCTAATAATGATTGGAGATTTCATTATTTAGATGGAACGATTGCAGCTCCAAATGTTTATGATAATACTTATGTTGGTGAGCCTGGTACTAGTAATTATAGTGTTGCTTACTATATTGAAAGATATGTTGCTCTTCTAAAGACTGCTCCTTATGGTGCACCTAATGATATAACTGGAAGGCTATTAACTGTTGAAGAAGTTGGATGTGGAAATGATGCTATAAGATCTTGTGAAAATATGCCTGATTGGATTCAGTATTGTTCTTCTGATTTAACACAAGAAAAGATATGTGAATATTTTTTAGGATCTCTTGCAACTCCAATACAATATTTAGCAATATATGGAGATAAAAGTATATCTTATGGTGATACAACTTGGTATGATGTTGATGCCTTGGTTTCTTTGAGACCGGTTATTGAAATTCCTACAAGTGAAATTAATTAGTCTCAATTTTATTAATTGAGACTTTTTTCTATTTAAAAAAAATGATAAATATTATATAATAAAGTAGGTGATTAGTATGAAAAAAATAATGGATGGTAATGAAGCTATAGCTTATACTTCTTATCCTTTTACTGAAGTTGCTGGTATTTATCCTATTACACCAGCATCAACTATGGCTGAACTTACAGATAAATGGTCAAGTGAAGGTAAAAAGAATTTCTTTGGAAGACCTGTTAAAGTAGTTGAAATGGAAAGTGAAGCAGGAGCTATTGGCCTTGTTCATGGATCTTTACAATCTGGTTGTCTTTCTTCAACTTATACAGCAAGTCAAGGTCTTTTATTAATGATACCTAATATGTATAAGATTGCTGGTGAACTTCTTCCATGTGTAATTAATGTTGCAGCAAGAAGTTTAGCTACTCATGCACTTTCAATATTTGGTGATCATCAGGATGTTTATGCATGTCGCCAAACAGGATTTGCTATTATGGCATCAAGTTCTGTTCAAGATGCAATGGATTTAACTGCTGTTAGTTATTTATCAACTTTAAAAGGTAGAGTACCATTTATTAATTTTAGTGATGGTTTTAGAACGAGTCATGAACTTCAAAAAATTGATGTACTTGATTTAGATAAAGTAGAAAAACTTGTTGATAAAAAATCTATTACTGATTTTAGAAGTAGAGCTTTAAATCCAGAAAAACCTTTTACACGTGGTTCTTCACAAACTGAAGATATATATTTCCAAGTTACTGAATCAAGAAATTCATACTATGATAAACTTCCAAAAATAGTAGAAGATTATATGAATGAAATAAATAAAATAACTGGAAGAAATTATAAACCATTTAATTATTATGGGGCAGATAATGCTACTAAGATTATTGTTGCGATGGGATCAGTTTGTGAAACTATAAAAGAAACTGTTGATTATTTAGTTAAGAAAGGACAAGCTGTTGGATTAATAGAAGTTCATTTATATAGACCTTTTTCTACAAAACATCTTATAAGTGTTTTACCAAAAACTGTTAAGAAAATAGCTGTACTTGATAGAACTAAAGAAGCTGGATCTAGTGGAGAGCCTTTATATTTAGATGTTCTAAAAGCAATTAGAGATGTTAATGATAAGATAAAAGTTATTGGTGGTAGATATGGTCTTTCTAGTAAGAATACAACTCCAGCTATGATTAAAGGTGTATTTGATTATCTAGATTTAAAAGATTCACATTCAAACTTTACTGTTGGAATAAATGATGATGTTACAAATTTAAGTATAAAATATGATCCTAAATTTATTTTACCTACAAGTAATACATCATTCTTAGTATATGGTTTTGGGTCTGATGGAATGGTTAGTGCTACTAAAGACTTATTAAAAATAACTGGTAATTATACCAATGCTTATGTACAAGGATATTTTAAATATGACTCAAAGAAAAGTGGAGGAGTAACTATTTCTAATTTAAGATTTAGTAAAAATCCAATTAGATCAACTTACTATGTGGATAAAGCAAGTTTAGTTGTTTGTACTAAAGAAAGTTATTTAGAAAAACTTCATATGTTTGACTCAATAGATAATAATGGAGTATTTCTTTTAAATACTAGTAAAGATAAAAATCAAATTTTAAAATATTTAACTAATTATGATAAAAGTATTATAAAGAAAAAGAATGTTAAATTATATATAGTTGATGCATCTAGGATTGCTCGTGATAATGGTATTGATGGAAAAATTAGTACTATTATGGAAACATTAATATTTAAGTTAGGAAAAATAATAGACTTTGATTTTGCTGTTAAACAAATTAAAGATAGTATTACTCTTAGATTTAAGAATAAGGGTGAAGAAATTGTTCTTAAAAATTTAAAAGCAGTTGATGATTCTGTTAATCTTCTTGAACAAGTTAAGATACCTGATGTTACTTATATACCTGAAATTGAAACTCGTAATGATTTATTTTCCGTTATTTATAGAATGGAAGGGGATAATCTTCCTGTTAGTAGTTTCTTAAATTATGTTGATGGTATTTCTGATCCAGGAACTAGTAAATTAGAAAAGAGTAATAGTTATGATAGGTGTCCTAAGTATAATTCAGAAAATTGTATTCATTGTGGACTTTGTTCACTTGTGTGTCCACATGCAGTAGTAAGAAGTTTCTTACTTAATAAAAACGAAGTTATTGATGCACCTAATAGTCTTCAAGAAAAACTTGCTGATGCAAATATTAAAGATGAAGAATTAAAGTGTTCTATTGGAATTAGTTATCCTGATTGTACTGGATGTTCTTTATGTAGTAATATTTGTCCTGGTAAAAAAGGAAATAAAGCTTTAACTATGGTTTCAAAAGAAGAAATAACTAAGGATGAAGTTATCGAGTCTAATTACTTATTTAATGAAGTTACTGAAAAGAAAGTAATGAGTACTGATACCGTAAAAGGTAGTCAATTTAGAAAACCATTATTTGAATTTAGTGGAGCTTGTAGTGGTTGTGGAGAAACTCCTTATTTAAAACTATTAACACAATTATTTGGTGAAAACTTAGTTATTGCTAATGCTACTGGATGTTCATCAATATATGGTGCTAGTTCTCCATCATTTCCATATTCAATCCCTTGGGCTAATTCATTATTTGAAGATAATGCTGAATTTGGATATGGAATGGTTATAGCTGAAGCTACTATGAAGGATAGAATAAAAAGTATAATTTCAGAAAATATTTCTAAAGTTAAAAAGAGTGAAGCACCTATTTATAAAAAGTATGTAGAAGAATCTAATATGGAAAATGCTACAGAACTTTATAATATAATTGATAATACAAAGATAGAAGAATTAAAAGAATTAAAGAGCTTTATTAAACCTAAATCTATATGGTCTGTTGGTGGAGATGGATGGGCATATGATATTGGATATAATGGTATAGATCATGTACTTTCTACAAACGATAATATTAATATATTAGTTTTAGATACTGAAGTTTATTCTAATACAGGTGGTCAACAATCTAAATCTACTAGACGTGGAGCAGTTGCTAAGTTTGCATCAAATGGTAAAAATACAGCTAAGAAAGATTTAGCAAGACATGCACTTAGTTATCCACATGTTTATGTAGGAGCTATTTCACTTGGAGCAAATCCAATGCAAGCAATTAAAGTTTTAAAAGAAGCTGAAAGATATAATGGTCCATCAATAGTAATAGCTTATGCTCCATGTATTGCTCAAGGAATATTAAAGGGAATGAATAGTATAGAAGAAGAAAAAATGGCAACTATGTCAGGATACTATCCAATATTTCATTATAATCCAGAAGAAGAAAAATTCTATTTAGATTCTAAAGCAGATTTTACAAAATATGCAGAATTCTTAAGTGGTGAAAATAGATATAGAAGTTTAAAAAATCTTAATAAAGACTTTAAAAAAGTTTTAGAAGAAAATAAAAATAATGCTATAAGTAGATATGAATACTATGAACAATTAGCAGAAAACTGTAAAGAAAAAGAGTAAAATTACTCTTTTTTCTTTTTTTTATATGTTTGTAGAATTATAATTATATTAAGGTAGGTGTTTTCTGTATGGATAATAATTTTGATAAGTTAATAGAATATACAACAATATTAAGTAATTATGAACATGGTAATTACAGATTAAATGATGAAGAAGCCAATGTTTTAAAAACATTGAATAAGAGTAATGATTTAAAAATGCAAATAGAGATAGATAAAATTAAAAAAATGTCTTTTAGTGAAAGAGATAAATATATAGAATCTTTAAAAGAAAAAATGCAAAAGAAAAATGAAATTTCATCATCTGTTGAAGAAGAAATTTCACTAACTTTTGGTGTTGATGTATCTCATATAAAAGTTAATAGATTAAAAACAGGTAAAACATTATATACTTTTTTTGATGAAAATTTAGGTAGAAATGTAGTTTTACAAAGTGATGATAAAGGAGCTTTAACTAGTAAACTTCAGGAAATAAGAAAAGAAAGTCAAGATGATGCAGAGTTAGAAAGTGAAGATATTTTAGAAGAAAAAAGAGTTAATGAAGGATTAGAAGTTGATTTCGTATATTTATCAGATATTGGCAGACATATATCTGAGATATCTTCATTTAGTGAAGAAAAAAGAAGAGAGTTAAGATTCTTAATTGATAATGCTTTAGAATTTGGAATTGTTGCTATTAACCTTGAAAATGTTATTGGTATGGATTCATATGGAAATGTATTTGAAGTTTATTTTGATAAAGTTCAAAACAGACCTAAAATAAATAATATTGATAATAATAAAGTAGAAGATGATGTAAATACTAAAAATGATAAAGATAAATTATCTGAAGCTGTTAACGAAAATAAAAATAGTCAATTACTGCAAATGTTAAATGATGAAGAACCAAATAAGGATAATGCTTTAGAAGAAGATCAACAAAAAGAAAATTCTTCAGCTAAAGTACTTGAGCGTGAACTTCCACCTCTACCTCAAGAACAAGCTGAAGAATAAATTACAAAACAAAAGAGACTGTCCCCCCTGAAGGGCAGTCCCTAAAAAAAGAATAAAAAGGGGTTGGCTAGTGTGATACTAGCGACCAATTCGCCTAATACCGAATTGGTGATTACTATAATAATTGCAAACTACTAATTTGTCAACACAAAAAACAAAAAAAATTAAAAAAATTTATTACAGGTATAAGGAGTACTTATATGATAGATGATATTGAATTAAATAACCTTATAAAACTTAATAATGATGCTCTTGATTTAAGTAAAATAAAAGCATTAAAAATAGATTTTCTTTTTAATTATAAGGAATTACTTAAAATAAATAATTTAGAAGAATTAAGATTCAATAGTATTGAGATCGAAGATGAACTCTTAGAAATATTAAATGTTTTACCTAATTTGAAGAGATTATTTTTTATTAATTGTGATATTCATAATTTAGATATTTTAAATGATAAATTAGAGTTATTATATATAGAACGATGTATGTTAAGTGATATTTCTGAAATTAATAAATTTACTAATCTTAAAAGTTTATCTTTAGTAGAAATACCAGAAGTTGACTTAAATAAAATATCAATAATTAAAAAAATAGAAAATTTAAATTTTATGAATTCTAGTATAGTAAATGAAGATAGTTTTATTAATCTTAATAAAATAATTAATCTTTGTATTTCTAATACTAATGTGAAAAATATTGATACTCTAATAGGAATTGATTCCTTAAAGAAATTAGTTATAGATGAAGATATTTATTCTTCTAATTTAGATGTAGTAAATTATTTAATAAATAAAGGTATTGAAATAACTAATAAGTATGGAGAAAGTTTTGGTGATATGAATGACTAGATTAATTAATGATTTTTCTTTTCAAAAATATAAACCAATTGATATTCAAAGATTACTTGATACCGGTGATGAAATAATACTTAGACTTGATAATACAAAAGAATTATCTTTAAATAGAATTTTATTTATGATGAAATTTAAATGTAGTCATAGATTAAAAATTAGGGTTGAAGGTGGATATAAAGAAAAAGAAGTATATGCTGAAGGTAAAGATGTTCAAAACTATTTTACTTTTAAGGCAGATACATACTCAATTTCAGAATTAAGTAAAATTATTCCAGAGTTAGAACGAATTGAGAAAGGTATTAATCCAGAGTGGGATGATTTACAAAAAGTACTTTATTTTATTGGTGAACTGAAAAATAATATAGTTTATAATCCACTTGTTATTATTGATTCTAATAAAACTAATTTTAAAGAGGACCAATCCCTTAAATCAATTGTTACAGGAGTTGGTGTTTGTGCTTCATATGCCCTTATACTAAAAGAATTATGTGATAGAAATAATATAGAATGTGATCTTGTTTTTGGAGCAACTACTTTGGAAAATTCAGAAAAAGGTTATACATCTCATGCTTGGAATATAGTAACTATAAATGGAAAAAAGATACCAATTGATTCAACTTGGAATGCACAAAGATATAATGATGGATCCTCACTTGATTTTGCATCTTCAGCAAATGTAAATAATTTTGTTAAATATCATTTTCCAGGAAAATATGAGAAAATAAAAGATTATAAAAAAGAACTAGTTAGTATTGATGGGCGTATTTTAAGAATGATGAATAGTTTTATAAATAAAGATGTAGAATATCGGAGTAATATTTTTAAGTCTACTAGAAAAGATGGTTCTAAATTTCAAATTACACAACTAGAAGATCGTTTAATAGACAATAATCATTTATATAGATATCTTTATAGAAAACAATATCCAGACGGAACATTTGGAAAACCAGTAGTTTTATATAGTTCCTTTAATATAGCTAAAGTAGTTAGAAATATATCTAGAAATAAAAATGTTAGTAATAACCAAATAGTTAATAGTATTTTTGATAATATATTATTTTCAAAACAAAATATTAAAAGAGTGCTTGATGATAAAACATTTTATTTAGGTGATATAGATAATAAAAAAGTATTAATTGATTTAAATATAGGTGAAAGAATTAATTCAAAACAAAGAAGTTTTAAAAGAAAAGATGGAAGTAAAATTTGTATAGAAGAATGGTCTGGTTTCTCGGGTATTAATAGATATTTAGTATATGAATATATTACTCATAATAAAAAATTTAAAGTATCCAAAAATACAGTTTTTACTGAAATGGATTTAATGACAGTAAGTGAAGATGATTTAGATTTATTATTAGAGAAGAATAGAATAGAAAGAAAAAGTAAGGAAACTAATGGATATTTAGGAAAAGTAAGTAATGGATATATATATAGTGATTCTAAATTAATACAATACTTTAAGTCAGAACTTCCTAATAAGTTGAAACTTAAAGATAGTTATTTTATGGATTATTTCAAAGAAATTACGTTTGAAGATATGAAGACACTTGTTAAAACATATGATAGAAAAATCATCAATGGTGAAAAAAGATATTTCAATAGAGTAACAGGTAGAGAACTTAAGGATGAGGAATTATGCTTAAAAGCATCATTTTCTTATATTTGGTTAAGTGCTGCTGGTATTAAGAGGGGAGTTTATGAAGAAATTCCTGGTTATGAGTATGCATTTAATGATGATTCTGAAAGAGTATTTGATAATGTTAGTAAACTTATAAATAATAGTGTAGTAAAAAATGGAAATATAAATCCTGTTAATATCTTTATAGAAGCAGAAAAATCTAAATATAAATATACTCTTGAGATAGTTGCTAAATTGTTTGCAACAAATAAAAATATTTCTGTTATAAATGAATTATTTAAAAAACAAAATCCTTCATCGGTTTCTAAGAAAAAAACTAGTATAAAAGGTTTTGATGATGACACTTCAGGAATGATTGCATTAGAGAATGCTTATGAGCTTGCAGAAGAAGAAAAAGAAAGAAGGAAAAGAGAATTAGATAACATTTTTGAAGTAATTTCAACTAGTGATGGAAAATTAACATCTCAAAAAAAATATAAATAATAAAAAAACTTTGTATTTTTTATAAAATGTGTTATAATACACGTAAGAAAGGAGTGGGAATTAAAGCCCACTCTTTATATTTGTAATTTTTGTTGGAGGTTTTATGAAAGAAAAAGTACAAAATAAAGTAGATCCAGCTATTAAAGATTTAAACATGTTTGTTAGTGATGTATTTGTTTCTGAAGAAGAAGGAGTTACTAATTTAAATGTTGAACTTGATAGTAGTGAAATAATAGATGTTGAGAGAATAACTGAAGCATCTAAAATAATTAATCCAATAATGGATGAACTTGATTTACTAGATGGAGAATATGTTTTAGATATTCATTCTAAAACAAAAGGAGATGGTGAAGATGAATAGTAAAGAATTTTTAAAAGCATTAAATGAAATTACAAAAGAAAAAAATATTGATCCAGAAGTAGTATATAGTGCTATGGAACTTGCTCTTACTTCTGCATATAAGAAAAACTTTAACTCTAATACAAATGTAAAAGTAGTATTTAATCGTGATACTGGAGATATAAAAGTTTATTCATTCTTAACAGTTGTTCCAGATGATAAAATGACTAAAGAAGAATATGAAGATTATCTTTTTGAACATTATTCTGATGAAGATGAAGAAGATGATGAAGAATTAGAAGAAATAGAAACTACTGAAGAAGATGAAGGTGAAGCAGGAGAAGAAAAAATTTCTTTCTTCAATCCAAAAGTTGAAATTAAATTAAAAGATGCTAAGAAAATTGATAAGACATTAGAAATTGGAGATACAATTGATACTGAAGTAACACCTAAAGACTTTGGTAGAGTTGCTGCTTCTACTGCTAAACAAGTTGTAATTCAAAAAATTAGAGAAGCTGAACGTAGTAGTATAATGGGTGAATTTGCTGACAAACAAGATGAAATGTTAGTTGGTACTGTTGCTCTTGAAGATCCAGATAATTATTATATTGATTTAGGTCGTACTAATGGTATTCTTCCTAAAAAAGATATAATACCTGGTGAAAAAATTGAAATGGGAAGTCAAATAAAAGTATATGTTACAAAAGTAGATAATAATGGTAAGAGTTTATTAGTACTTCTTTCAAGAAGTCATTATGGATTTGTTAAGAGATTATTTGAACTTGAAATTCCAGAATTATCTGATGGATCAGTACTTCTTTATGGAGTAGCTAGAGATGCTGGTAATAGAAGTAAAGTTGCAGTATATTCTGAAAACCCTAATATAGATCCAATCGGAGCATGTATTGGTGAGAAAGGTTCTAGAATAGCTAGAATAATTGAATCTCTTGGAGGAGAAAAAATAGATATAGTTAAATATGATAAAGATCCAGCTGTATTTATAGCAAATAGTTTATCTCCTGCTAAAGATTTAACTGTAATAGTTACAGATCCTAAAAAACAAGAAGCAATGGTAATAGCTGATGGAGATAATTTCTCATTAGCTATTGGTAGAAAAGGACAAAATGCAAGACTTGCAAGTCGTTTAACACATTATAAGATTGATATTAAAACTCGTGAACAAGCAAGCCTTGATGGTATTAATATAAGAAGTGAATAGGTGATAAAATGAAACAAAAAAAGATTCCTATGAGAACTTGTGCTGTAACAGGTGAAAAACTTCCTAAAAAAGAATTACTTAGAATAGTTAGAACTCCGGAAGGAGAAGGAATTT
>ERZ842401.714-NODE-714-length-48855-cov-17.919365_pt1 | contig 48855 bp, 38 predicted proteins | sample MGYA00521270_ERZ842401 | MGnify/ENA primary metagenome ERZ842401 (study PRJEB31892, sample SAMEA3878208) | bioreactor metagenome | biome: Moose rumen | place: Sweden | collected 2011-10 | study: EMG produced TPA metagenomics assembly of the PRJEB12797 data set... | reverse complement strand
CCCCCACAAATTTTTCCAGAGGCGCGGCTTCAACCATTCAAAGGCCTCGCACGCAACGTCCCTGGATTAGTGTATGTAACAAGGGCAACAGTTCCAGGCACAGAGCGAATATATTTACGTTCAGTGTAATCAATTGGGACTGACCCTGAATTTTTTCCAGACGAATGACCAGCCGCTAGCCCCGCCGCATATTCGAGAATGTCGCGCCTAGAGTTTTCAAGTTCCTCACGTTTAACGCCCCTGATAATCACATGAGCCCCCGGCATTTCGTGAGCATGTAGCCAAATATCTTCGGGCCTAGCAACTTTGAGAGTCACGTATCTGTTTCCCCGTGCTGATAACCCTACAAGTATAGTAACGCCGTCTTTGTTGATGTTGAGGTGTGGAGGAATTTCCTGTTGAGCTTTCTTGCGCCTTGGCGAAAACTTCTTGGCCTCAGGTTTCGGAGCTATCCATTCGCTTAAATCTTTCACAGCCTCGTTGAAGTTCTCTGGATCGTCAATTGCTTCGAGTAACGCGTGCTGCTCTTTTATCTCTTGTATTGCTGCGTTGATCGCGTCAAGATTTGCGTGAATCTCTTCGGGGTTACCTTTAGCTTTGCGATAACGTTTGAAGTACTTCTCTGCATTTTTTGACGGGGATAAATTCGGATCAAGAGTGATTGATAATTCGTTGCCCTCCCAATCTGTAAGCATGATGTTATCAGCTCTCTTGGGTATCTCGTAAATGTGAGTCAAAATAGTTTCTCCCTTGCGCTTAAAAACTTCTGCTTCCTCACACTCTTTTAACTGCTTGAGCAACCCGTCCTTGTGCCTTTCACGTGATTTTATGAGACGCTTTAATTTCGTGTCAATGTCATGTAAAGTCTTCTCGCGTCCTTTACGTAACAACGGGATCAACACACCATGCCTTGAAGCCTTCAATGCATCATGGCCGAGCGAAATTAATTCCGGGAAATCAAAGTCTATTCGCGTCAAATAATTATTCTTGCTCACGAGTTTACAAGCAACGTTTGAATCTTCATCAAGCAACTTCACTAACGCCGAATGCCACGAGATATTTTCGCGTTCCTCCCAATGTGATTGAAGCAACCTCAATAACGGCCTGCCTATGCCTTTGAGATTCTGCACGTCCTCAAATTTCAGGTTACTAGCGCTAATTTTTCTCAAGTCCACTCCGTCAAACGCTGGAGGTGTAACATAAACTTGGCCGGGCAAAATTGTTCGATAGTGATTTACATCAGGGGTTGAATGTTTAGCCGCCTCATCGATCTTGTGATTCTCATCAAGCAACAGGAAATTCGCGACGGGTTCAGTGATTTCTATGACGAGATAATATTTAACACTAACACCCGCTGAAACTCTCCGCACTGCTTCAAATTCAAGTATCCTGTCGTTGTTAAGCTGCCTCACTGAAATAATTTCGCCACCGTGTAATAATCTGCTACGTAACGCATCAGCAATTGACGCCCGTGAAGGAGAAATATCACGTAACGCGTTGATCTCGTTTTGTGACGCAATACATACTCCCGCCGCGCCTGAAGTCCATGAAAGCAAGAGCCATTGTTCCGGAGAAATTTTGAGCGCTACCCAAGATTCTCCACCCTCAATACGATTAACCCGCAGAGGCAATCTTTCACGTATCACCCCTGCGAGTCCCGCAATAAATTCTGGTCCGAATGCCATGATTTTATCCTGTTATCTCATTAAGCTTAATATGCTTTGTTGTTGAATAGCGTTTGACTGTGCCAGCATAGCTGAATTTGCGTCCATGAGAATACGTATTCTCGTGAACTCAAGAACTTCTTTAGCATAGTCAGTGTCGCGTATATTGCTGTTAGCCCCTTCAAGAGCTTCCATTTCTTTGGTCAAGTTATTAATGTGATGCTCAAGACGATTTTGTGAGGCTCCTAACTTTGCCATTTGCATTGAGACTTTATCGGCCGCATGATCTATTATAGTTATCGAACGAGCTGCTGCTTCCTGACTCATAACGTTTATATCATCAAGGCCTAACGCGTGTGATCTCATATCGCCTATGTTGACCATAACGTCTTCGCCCTCGCCTGTTCCAGTCTGTAACACAGAAGTGTTATCGGCCAAGTGAATTGTTATCTCATTTTGATTCCCGTCAATATTTTCGAAACTCTTCGTGCTATCGTTCCACTTAACGTTAATTCCGTACATTGATTCAAATTCAACGTCAATATTCTTGTGAATAGCCCCGATAAGTTTGTTGCCTGTTATCTTCACGCTATTAGCAATAACTTCACCGGTATGAGCGTCTCTTACACTGACATTGTAGGAATTTTCCTTCGAGGATTGAATCTCATTGAGCGATAAACCCCGCAGCAGGTCTTCATTGCCCGAAATAGTTATCTCGCCTTTACGTCCAGAGACAACCGAACGAATTACCATAGTTCCAGCTACAGCTTCACTCCCTGAAGTAGGCCCATCAATGAACGATACAAATTTTGACGCATCATCAACGTATTTTGCTTGGCCAAGTCCCACACCTATTGCTTTATTCAATTTTGCGGCCGCGTCGCTTAAAGTGTCATCAGCATAGAGCATAACTTTCGCTTGAGTTCCATCGCCTTGAGTCAGTATCAGCTCTTGAGGATTATCAAGCAGAAAATTTCCTTGTGTATCCCAAAATTTGTCAATGTCGCGTAATTTCGTGTTTCCACTGGCAACTTTTCCGGCATAATTCGCATCAAAGGACGCTAAAATTTCTCCTTCATTCTCACTGACATCAAGCTTGCCACCAGAGACTTCAGAACTCCTAAAACCGCTATCAGTGTTAAGTACAATGCTGCCTTGAGAGACTGCTCCTGTTTTGCCGTTTACAAAGAAGTTAGTGAAGTTTATCTCCTTACCTCCAGTTTGTTCACCGTCAAGCACGTAATGAAGTGACTCGCCGTTGAATGGGCCGCCGTTCCAGTTGTTAATGTCAGAGCTATCAAGAGTCGCGCTTATATCAATTCCAATTGCGTTATCTGCTGGAGACTGTGCGCTGAAATTAACAGCAAACTTTGCCCCAACATTTATTCCTTCAAGGCTATTGATACTCATTGTCGCGGAATTATCCCCGAACAAGTCGCTAAGATTAATGGCTGCCCCGTCCTCGGATAACATGATGTTGTCAATTCTGGCTGTGCGTGAAGCGCCTTCCTGCGTGAGGATATTAGCTGTTGCTCGTAAACTCACAGTCCCGTTAATCTCGTTTAAGCTTGTAACTTCAAATAACACGTTTGCGTTGTCGCTTAATTCGTCGGATAACTCGAAGTCAAAAATTTCACTGACGTTGCCATCAAATCCAAATGCTCCTGTGATTTTAGCGTCATCAGCTTCTCCGGCACTTAACGATAGTGAATAATTTCCTGCTGGAATATTGCCTAGTGTGGATACGTCATCAACACCTAAGGAAGCATTAACGTTTTTATCCGAGAGCGTATTATCGTGCCTGACCTTGAAAATATCTGACTTCTGAACTTGAGCTTGACCGGCCTTGCTATCCACGGAGATCTTAAAATTTCCATCAACGTTGACTTTTTGGCCGTAATTATCAATCGTGCGTAATCCACCGTGAATAATTGCTCTGACGTCGTTATCTGTACTGCTCCACAAGACTGCATTGTCTCCACTCAAAATATTTTTGCGGTTAAATTGCGTGGAGTTTCCGATACGGTCTACTTGGTCGCGTATCTCGTTGATTTCAACCTGAATATAGCTTCGATCTTGTTGGGTTAAAGCGTCATTGGCTGCTTGCACAGAAAGTTCCCGCATACGATTCAACATTGATTGAGTCTGATCGAGACCACCTATAGCGGTTTGGATCATGCTTATTCCGTCTTGAGAGTTGCTTACACCTTTTTGCATACCGGCAATCCTTGAGCGCATAACCTCGCCTATCGCCATTTCTGCTGTGTGGTCCATGTGAGCAATTTTAGTGCGTAATCCCGACGATAATTTCTCAAGAGAACGTTTCATGGCCAAGGAGTTTTTGTTCATGATTCGCTGGCCCATTAGTGAAGTAATATTGTGGTTCATTACCATTGACATTGTTGTTCATCACCGTCCTTAGTGTAAAATTTTTCTTCCGTGAATTTAATTGAAAATGCCCCCAAACGTTGGAGGCTTTATGTGTTATTATGCTCGAATATCTATTTTGTGCATACGTTCTTTCTTTTTCTCTTTAACGCGTCTAACAAAACTGATAATCCGATCTGGAGGAACTTTGCGAACTAATGACCCGTCCGCTGTCCTTATCACGCTGACCTGAACAATATCAGCGTCCTCTATAACTTCATGCTTCAAATGGCGCATTTCGGAGGCTTTGTCCAGAATCTTATCTACCTGCTTCTTAACGTTCTCATCGGATTTGTCTTCTTCCTGACGTGAAATTTTTTCTGCAATTTTTTCGTAGTCTGAAACGTGAACATCGCCTTCTGTTTTGCCAAGTATTTTAGTCCTGATTACCTGATGTTGTTCTGGCTTTCCAGGTGATTGATTGAACGGATCGGGCAAATCGTTCGCACCCATTCCCATTTTCATGGTCAACCACCTGCTTCCGTTTACTTAAAGCTTCAGCAAGGCATTACGTAAAGTATTAAAAAAGGGCTGGAGAGTTATACAACCCCCCAACCCCCATTAAATGCAATGCGTATTAATTCTTACCTAACTTGCTAAAAATTAACGGATCAGGCTAAGGACGTTCTGAGGCTGCTGGTTTGCTTGTGCAAGCATTGAGTTACCAGCCTGAAGCATAATGTTGAGCTTCGTGAACTCCATCATTTCCTTTGCCATGTCAGCGTCTCTGATTCTGGACTCAGCGCTGGTTAAGTTCTCGCTGGCCGTCGTCAAGTTGTTGGCCGTGTACTCTAACCTGTTCTGGTAAGCACCGATCTTAGCGCGCTGTGTTGAAACTTTGTCGATAGCGTTGTCAATGATCGTGATTGAGCGGGCTGCTCTGTCATGGCTCATTACGTTTACGCCGTCAAGTCCTAGAGCGTGGCTTCTCATATCGCCGATGTTGAGGGCCATATCTTCGCCTTCGTTTGCACCGATCTGAAGGATTGTGGTGTTGTCTGAAAGGTGGAGTGTGGTCTCTTCGGTTGTTGATGAGTACACATACTTCTTAAGGTCATCGTTCCATGATGCTGAAATTCCGCTAAGTGCGCTGAACTCGACATCAACTGCGTCGCTGATAAGTCCATGAGCTACGTTGCCGGTTACTTTAACGCCCTGTCTGAGAGTCTCGCCGGTATGTGCATCGAGTACGTCTACACTGTAGCTGGTCTCTTTTGAGTTCTGAATCGTGTTCAGTGAGAAAGCGTTAAGCAGCTCTTCGGAAGAACTTGAAAGTGTGATTTCTCCAGTTCGTCCAGGAATTACTGAACGGATAAGGAATGTTCCTTCGACTGATTCAGAATTCTTTGTTGCACCGTCTACGAATGATACGAACTTTGTAGCGTCGTCAACATACTTGGATTGGCCAAGGTCGCTTGCAACTGCGTCATTGAGTTTCTTTGCAACATCATCAAGCGTATCGTTAGCGTAAAGTGTGATTGTTGCTGTTTTTCCGTCGCCCTGATTGAGTGTAATGCTCTTAGGATCATCAAGAAGGAATACACCCTCCGAGTTCCAGAATTTGTCAAGGTCACGAAGTTTTACGTCTCCGCTGGCAACCTTACCGATATAAGCAGCGTCAAAGCTTGCAAGGACTGTATCGTCTTCAATGGGCTCATCAAGATCTTCACTTAATGCACCATTGGTAACTTTGAATGTGCTGTCGGTCGTAAGGGTAATATCTCCCTCTGTAACAACTCCGGTCTTCTCGTTGAGGTTGAAGTTCTTAAAGTGAATCTCAGTGTCTGAAACTCTGTCGCCGTTGAGAACGAACTGAGGAGTATTGCCGTTGTAAGGGCCACCGTCCCACTTATCGTCCCATGAACTATCCATTGTAGCGTTGATGTTGATTCCGATCGGGTTAGCGTTGTTGCCTGCTTCTTCGTCTACGTTTGGTGTGATTGAGTAAACGAATTTTGCTCCGTCAGAAATTGCGCTAAGGTCGTTCAATGTGATCGTTACCGAGTTACCCGCATCGCCGCCACCGCCAAAGAGTTTATCAAGGTTGACAGTGTTTCCAAGCTCTTCACTGAGGATAATATCTTCCTGAACCGACGTTGAGTTTGCACCAGTTTGTGAAAGTTTCGTAGCTGTCGCTCTCAAAGTAGCCGTTCCATTGACTGCGTCAAGGCTTGTAACCTCGAACAAAATGCTGGCGTTGTCAAATGCTGCGTCCTCAACCTCAACATCAAATACGTTTTCCGCATTTATCTGTGTTGCAGTGTTAGCACTTGTAGCTGTTACTGTTGGGTTAGCTCCGTCTCCGCCGCCTTCATAAACGATTTTGATACCGGGTGCATCGCCGTTGTTCATTGTGGTTGCTGTGATACTTGTGGTAGCTCCGAAACTTGAAGAGTCATCAATTGTGATTCCCTTATTTCGTGCCGCCGCAACGATCTCATCACGAACACCTGCAAAACTGTGGGTTACGCTGTCCGCGTCTGCTCCTGTTCCGCCCTCGAAGAATGCTGCCTGAAGTTCTGCTGTAGCTCCTGAACCGCCAGTTCCGAAAACGTCTGCTCCGCTCGTCGACCAAATTTCAACGCCGTCAGTTGTCTGAACGCTAACTTTTGTAACGGGGCTGCTGGTGGTATTAAGGGTCATCGTTGTAGTTACGGAGTTTTCTGTTCCGCCGATTCCATATGAACCAGTAAGTTGTGCCTGTGCTTCAGTGTCTCTAGTGAAGGAAAGTGTATAGCTTCCGGCTGGTGTGTTGGTTACTGCAACGTCCTTAACACCGTACTTAGCCTGGATTGACTTGTTCATTACAACATCATCGTGTTTAATTTTCATGATGTCGCTTTTTTGAACTTCGCCTTCGCCCGGGTCTGCTTTAACACGGATTTTGTAGTTGCCTTCTACTGATCCCTTTTGGCCGAACTGATCGGTCTCACGGAGACCACTCCTCACGATGGCCTTTGTATCGTTATCACTGCTGCTCCAAAGAACTGCTGAATCACCATTGAGCAATTTCTTTCTGTTGAACTGCGTGGTGTTACCGATACGTGTGATTTCCTCGTTAAGCTGTCCGATTTCTTCCTGAATGTAGCTTCTATCCTGTTGCGTCAATGTGTCGTTTGCCGCCTGGACTGAAAGTTCACGCATTCTCTGAAGAATTGAGTGAGTCTCACTGAGTGCGCCTTCTGCTGTCTGAATAAGGCTGATACCGTCCTGAGTGTTGGATACTGCTCTGTCAAGTCCGTTGATCTGTGCACGCATTTTTTCGCTAATAGCGAGACCAGCTGCGTCATCTGCTGCGGAATTGATACGAAGACCGCTTGAAAGTTTTGCTATCGACTTCTGGAGAGCATTGCTTGTGCTATTAACAATGTTGTAGCTCTGTAAAGCCGGTATATTGTGCTGAATTACCATTGACATAGTACATAAACCTCCCTGTAAATTTAACTATTACTGCTCCTGCATTCCGTTGTAGGAGTGATAAACATTCCTCCCCTTTTGAATATTGCTTGAGGGTTAATGCCACATTCGCCCAAACTTTGCCGGGGTCTCCTCATTGCATAAACGCTCGCGCCCGTTCAGAATGGGTTCCGGGTTATCGTTCATGCGATACTGGCTTAGCGCTTGTTAGTAAACCTTCTATCCTTATTTCGCGAAAAGGTTTCCCATGAATAAATTTTGCTTTAAGGCTTAATGTTACAGCCTCTTTCTGTGTTCATTCAGATTTTCGGATTGAGGCTAAACATACTTTAGCTGCGAGTCAATGAATTAACAAGGCTAACAAGTTTGCTCGACTTAAATTCAATCGCTTTAACCGGGCACATTTCATGGCAGCAATAACACCTGATACATTTGCTATAGTCAAAGTGTAAGTGCTTGTTCTCGTGTTTCAATGCCTGTGCCGCGCATACAGCTTCACACCTTCCGCAGCCTATGCAGAGTTCTGGAATATGTACGGGCTTTGAGGTCATTAAGCGTTCAATAAATGGTAATCTAGGTAATAATCTCATTGAGCGAGTCTTCGGGATATTGACGTTCGAGAAAACATGTTCAGGCGAAAAATCTCCGGCCAGGTCGTTAGGGTCAAGCTCGCACTCTTTCATGCCACGTTTCTTGGCCGCCAACCATAACGGGTAATCCTCAAACTTTGCGCCCAACATTTTGCATAACCAGAAGTCCATAGTAAGAGCGTCTGTAGTTGCTCCGATTAATCCGAAATTGTAGGGATTGCCTGAAGTTGGTCCGTCGCCGTCCATTCCGATAACGCCATCAAGAATCGTTAAGCAAGGTTTCACGCCCTGATAAATATCAAGCAAGAGAGCCGCAAACTTTTCACGGTTGAGTCCAACGTTGTAATGCCAACCAGCTTTTAGCCTTCCAGGAACGCAACCGAACAAATTTTTCACGCCCATAGTGAGATACATTTGACCATGCGTCTTGAGTTTTGCGAGATTGATAATTTTGTCGGCCTCAAGAACGAATTTACTAACCTGAATTTTATGAAAGTCAGCGTCAGGATTCACAGGCAGGTCTACAGGGTCAGTAAGTTCTAAGCAGGGAATATTGAGTTCACGAGAAATTTGCATGAAGCCGGCTTTTTCCGCAGCACTCTTGAAATTGTCAATGCCAGTACTATCAGCTATGAAAGGCTTACCACTATTATCAATTACGAATTTAGCAACAGCTCTAACTATTGCGGGATCGGTTGTGACTCTGCGTTCAATTTTGTGCCCTGAAACGAGATTGACTTTCAATAAAACTTTGTCGCCTGGATTTATGAAAGCTTTCACGCCTCCGAAATGGTCAAAAGCTTTAGAGATAGCTGCGTCGATTTGTGGTCGGGAGTAAGAATCTTGCTTAACGAATAAAATTTTGCTCATTAATTAATTCTTCAGCCATTCAGAAATTTTTTCGCCATTGAGATTTTTAGCGTTGATTGCGTCACGAACATTTGCGCCTGTGCATACGTCTTTGATTTTCGCGGTAGCCTTATCTCCTCCAGAGCCTCCACTCGTGAAGAACGGGTAAACGTTTTTGCCGGCAAAGTTGTATTTTTCCAGGAATGACACCACAGCCATCGGACACGTGAAGAACCAAATCGGGAAACCTATAATGATTCGTGAATACGCGTCAAAATTTTCGATCGGCGAGTCAACTAACACAGGGCGCTCGTCCTTCTTAAACTGCTACGTAAAAAGTGTAATTTTGTGCTGTGTACACTCTTTCGAGTTTTCCTCGTTCTTTCTGTATTTCTACAGCATTCCCTGCCCTCTTTCGGCGTACCTACTTGAGTTTGTGAGGCAGTCCAGAGGCTTTAACTTCCCCCCTAGCCGGAGGTAGCCCGATTTCTCAGGTTTGGTGTTGCCTGTCCAGCACACTGACATTACGTAGCAGAATAATCCCCCTTTTTATTTTTGTCAAGTATGCTATTCAGAACATTTATTTACACCTTTTCTCACTTATCTTCTACCTAGCTCTACCTCCTTGCGAGATTCTAGAATGGTCATGACGTAATTTTTTGGGTAAGTTTTCTCGGTCAAGATTTCGTGAAGCGGGGCGTTGGTCACCTTTGCAATTTCTTCAGCGATAGTTTTTGTGTTACCGCTCTTAGAGAAGTAAACGATTAATGTATCACTCATAATTATCAACTCCATTTTGCTATAATCGCTTGATTCTATGAAACCGGAGAAAAAATTACAATGCAAATTTTGAAAGAGGGCAGCAGATTTTCACTCAACGCTAAAAACAAAGCTAACGGGTTGGAACTCATGGCAGACATCAACGACTCTTGCATAGCGGCAGCATTCTTTGATCCACAGTATCGCGGTATTCTCGATAAGCTCAAATATGGCAACGAAGGAGTCTCACGAGGCCGGGCGCGCTCATCACTTCAACAAATGGACGAGGGAACGATCATAAAGTTCATTCACGAAATTAATCGAGTCTTGAAAGCGAGCGGGCATTTATTCTTATGGGTCGATAAATTTCATTTGTGCCAAGGTGTATTAGATTGGTTCATAGAGACAGAATTGAATCTCGTTGACTTGATCGTGTGGGACAAGGAGAAAATCGGAATGGGCTATCGGACTCGAAGACGCTCAGAATATCTCGTAGTGTTTCAGAAATCTCCGGTTAAGGCAAAATCATGCTGGAAGGATCACACTATGCCCGACGTGTGGAAAGAGAAAGTCCAAAAGATTCACCCACACAGCAAACCGTACGAACTTCAGAAACGGCTTATAGCAGCAACAACAATTGAGGGCGATACGATTCTTGACCCGGCGGCCGGAGGATTTTCTGTTCTGAATGCGTGTGTAGAATTAGAGCGCAAATTTATTGGCGGAGATATCGAGTATGGAGAGGGATAAAAATTGGGAGCTGATGAAAACTTTATCAACAACTCCTTCAAAAATTCCAATACAATTAACGCTTGTTCCGCAAGAATTTCCATACAAGAGCACTGACGATCATTATTAGTCCGAAGCCAGCATTACAACTTCCACCAAATAATAACGCCATGATAGCCTTTGCTAAGAACAAAGTTAAAGGTGAACCAGCATTGAGTAAACCGACCATTAAGAAATTTTTAGCGCTGAACTTCATTTTTTCTCCTTTGAGAGTAAGAAGTTCCCACGTGTTGAGCAAACCCATTACTACTGATGCTTCAACGTTTGAAGATTTTTTGATGGTGTCAAGTATTACGTAATATACTCGCAAATCTTTAACTTCAACGCCTTGAACTTGCTCCCATATATCATCAGGAAGTGTTACCTCGAAAACGTAATAGCCCGTTTTATCAACGCTTAAAGTCGTGATTTTCGTAACTATCTCGTATTCTTCCTCTTCAGCTTTTTTGGTAATTTCCTGCTTAGCTTCTTGAGTTGGTTCTTCATGTTTAATTATCTGCTCTTCAGAAATGAAATTAATGTCCTCGGAGGTTACTGTTTTGAGTCCAGTTTCAGGTTGAGATTGTATAATCTCGTTGATAACATTCACGACGTTTTCAACTATGGTTGGCTGCACTGTTTCTTCAACTGGAGTAGCGATTACTTCTGTTACAACAGGAGCCGCAGGAGCGCTTTCTGAAGTTATAAGCCCGATTAATTCCTTGCCAGCAGTATCTACATTCATGGCAACATAAGCGACGCCACTTGAAGGTGCTGTAGTTATTTCGTTGCCATCTTCATCATACAAAACGTATTCTATAGAGTCTTCACCAGGAACTGTTGCACTCGCCTTTATTGCCCCTGACGAACTTACAAAGTGAACATTGAGAGTGTCGCCTGCTTTGTAGCCAGTGCCTGTTAAAGAAATCTGCATGACATACACGCCGGTTTTTGAAGGTTTTAGAATGGCAGTCTCTGTCAGGAAATTTTCACCTATGGAGCCTACGTCGGATTTTGCAGAATTCAACCATGTAGTATCAAGTTCAGAATAATCAATTTCACTGCTATCGAACTGATTCATTTGACTGGAATCAACTCCAAATTTTGACGCCAGCTTACTCGATAAACTTGAAGGCATTGTGAAAGAGAATGTTTGATATTTTTGCGATGCTTTATAGGGTACGGCCTCGACAACCACCGTAAAACCATCGCCAACTGTCATAACGGCTCCGGGTCCACCGCTATCTCTGTAAGGTTCATAATGACGAGTAAAACCAACATCAACATCATAGCTTATATTCGAACGAGTTGAATTTTTAAGAGCTATCCCAGACACAACAAACACATCACCGCTTTGAGTAATATCGCAGCTTAATTTGCTCTCGTCATAATAGAGTTCGTACCAATCATAACCTCCAGACACGGAGACAATAACATCGCCAAAATATCCTCCACTTGAAGGAAGGGTTATAACGTGGTTGTCAGGACTTATGACATGAACTTCCAGTGGCATTTCCTTAACTACAATATCGAGGCTGGCAGACGCGTGTACGCTCATTCCGTGAAAATCAGTGTCGCACCAGAGTTCTAAAATGTATGACTTATCGATTGAAGTGGTATTTTCTGGAACGTCGCCACTAATTGTGAAAAAATCGCCCTCATATTTTATATACGCATTGCCACCGTCAAGTAATATTCCCCATTTCAAGTCAGTACTTGCTATTCCGTTTGGGTTATCTATGGTTGCTATTATGCCGTCGAAAGTTCCGCCAGATGAAGGAAGAGTTATTAGGCCATTATCGGGACTTGTGATAGTTATACTCAAGATGTCATCAAGCGAAATAAACGAGATATTGACGCTCATATACGGATCATCAAGGCTAGGGGCCATTGTGTCGTACATATAACTTATTGTTGCAGGTTGATCAGATACTAAGACTTTATCATCGCCTGATAATAAAATCCCAACAGAAACTCCGTCCTTGTCTCTAGCGTCTAAGCTAAGTATACGGTCGAAAGATGGAATTGCTTCATTGCCATAAGGCAAGAATACATATTCATAAGGATAGCTATCATCACTTGTCGCCTTGATTGCTACGCTGGTGTATTGGGAAATATTTTGTGGCGAAAGTTTTGCGTTAGCTAAGCTTGATTGATCAGATAAATCTAAGTCGAATAAATGCTGATCTGCTACTGATAATGATTGCAATGTATTGCCGCTTAGTCGCAATAATACCAAGTCGTTAGATGAAAAATCTAGTTCAGTAATATCATTATTATCACAATACAGAGCATTCAACACAGTATTGTTATTAACGTTAAGCTCCGTCAAATTGTTATGGCTACAATCAAGTACGCTAAGAGATTTACAGCTGCTAATATCCAATGTCGTCAGTGAATTAACATAGCAACCCAAAACACTTAACATGGTATTGTTGCTAACGTCAAGTTCTGCTAAGTTGTTATAGCTGCAATCGAGTAGATAAAGATATGTACACTTGCTGACGTCTAAATTTGTGAGCTGATTGTTCTGGCAATCGAGATAAAGCAAGTTAGGATTATCGCTCATGCCCAACGATGTCAGCTGGTTATAACTACAATCGAGGTAATCTAATGCTGTGAAATATTCAATTCCTTGTAACGATGATATATCTTTGCTGCTAGCGTGAATGCTTAAGACTGCTTTTATCTCCGTATCACTCAACACTCCGTCTTGGTCTTGATCAAAGCTTACGGTGGCTATATAAGCACGGAAGTTATCGTCGGGGAAATTAGCATCATCTATCGCCACATCTGCATAAGCAAGTCGCACACCCCCCCCCCAAAATATATGTGAAAAAAAAACAGCACACAATAGCACAAAAAATTTTTTGTTCATGAAAGTTTTCCTCCTATCGCTTAGCATAAAAACGGGGAGTCGCTGAAAACTTTTCTCAACAACTCCCATCAATATTTCGTTACTGATTAGAACAATGGTGCAAGAACAAGAGCTACAACGGTCATTAACTTGATAAGAATGTTAAGTGCCGGGCCTGCTGTATCCTTGAATGGATCGCCTACTGTATCGCCGACAACTGCTGCCGCGTGATTGGGGGAACCTTTTCCACCGAAATGTCCTTCTTCGATGTACTTCTTAGCGTTGTCCCAAGCTCCGCCGGAGTTCGCCATGAATAAAGCCATCATTACGCCTGTTACGATAGCTCCACCAAGCAAGCCGCCTAAAGCCTCTTTGCCAAGCAAGAATCCTACAAGCACAGGAACAACTATTGCCATTACGCCGGGAACGATCATTTGTGTTAATGCTGCGTGAGTCGAGATTGATACACAGCGTTCGTAATCCGGTTTCGCGTCGCCTTCCATAATGCCTGGTATCTCGTGGAATTGTCTGCGGACTTCCTTAATCATTTCATCAGCCGCCTTACTTACAGCATCAATCGAGAGTGCGCAGAAGATAAACGGAAGCATACCGCCGATTAATAAGCCGATAATGACGTAAGGATTCATGATGTCGATCTTCTCAATCTTGGCCGCCTGTGAATATGCCACGAACAAAGCAAGAGCCGTCAAAGCCGCTGAACCTATGGCAAGTCCCTTACCCATAGCCGCTGTGGTGTTTCCGATTGCGTCAAGGTGGTCTGTGATCTTGCGAACGCCTTCAGGTAACTCGCTCATCTCTGCAATTCCGCCCGCGTTATCTGCGATTGGGCCGTAAGCGTCAACGCTCAATGATATACCCGTGATTGAAAGCATACCTACTGCTGCAACTGCTACACCGAACATTCCTGCAAGATAGTAGCTGATAAGAGTTGATAAGCAGATTAAAAGCACAGGGATACCAGTTGACATCATGCCAAGCGACATTCCGGAAAGAATGACAGTTGAGGAGCCAGTGTTGGATTTTTCAGCAACTTTCTGAACGAAATGATAATCGCCTGAAGTGTAAATCTCCGTAACGATTCCGATTATGATTCCGGCCAAGACTCCTGAAGTAACTGACAGGAAGACGTTCATTGAGTTGGAGAAGAAGAACAGAATGCTTAATACAAACGTTCCAGCGATCATTAAGCCGCCAGCTACGAATGTTCCAGTTCTGAGAGCAAATGCTGCGTCGCCGTCCTCGATTCTCTTCATGACTCCGCCCATTCCAGGAAGCTTACGAATGAATGCTCTTACAGCCGCTGAAAACGGTGCCTTCTGTGAGATCATCATACAGCCAACGATTGAAGCAAACACTCCCCAAGCCGCCAAGAACATCGGGAAACCAATTCCCCATAAGCCAAGCTGTGAGTCAGCTACGCCGGGTGTGAACGTGTATACAGCGCCGATAGCCATAGCCGCTAAAATTGAGTTCACATAGCTCTCGAAAAGATCTGCGCCCATTCCCGCAATGTCACCGACGTTATCGCCAACGTTATCAGCAATAGTAGCAGGGTTTCTGGGATCGTCTTCAGGGATTCCGGCCTCAACTTTTCCGACCAAGTCCGCACCAACGTCCGCAGCCTTTGTGTAAATTCCACCGCCTACACGTGCAAACAATGCGATCGAACTTGCGCCCATTCCGAAAGCTGTCAATGCTGTAACATCATTCAGGAATAAATAAGCAACGCTCAATCCTATAAGGCCAAGACCTACAACGACCATTCCGACAATGCTTCCACCGGAAAAAGCTACCTCAAGAGCACTTCCTGCTGCTGGTGATTTTGTTGGATCGTCTACAGCTTCGGTACCTTCAGCTTGAAGTCCCGCAAGAGCCGCAAAAGTTGTACGACCGTTTGAATTTGTTGCTACATACATTCCGATATAGCCAGCCGTTGCACTGCACAAAGCCCCTAATATAAATGCGAACGCCGCACCAAGTCCAAGAGCTGACACAAGCAAAATCGCTACTACACCAACAAACGGAGCAAGCCACGTATATTCTTTCTTCAAGAATGCCATAGCGCCACCATGAATAATTTCGGAAAGCTCTTTCACTCGCGCATGTTTAATCTGGAGTTCTTCAACTTTTTGATAAACTGTCCAGGCGTACAGTCCAGCAAGTACTCCGAAAACCAGAGTTATAAATACTAAGAAAAGCCACATGAATTTATTTACCTCCCTATGGTAAGAATATTGATTGTTAGATTATAGCCTAAAAATTTTTTTCACGCCTCAATCTTTAATAGTATTACCTGTAGATTTTTCTTAACGCTCGTTCATTTTCGGGATATTTCTATGTGCGATACTTGACAAAGTCCATGTGAATAAATTATAGTTCTTAACATCAAACATTTTTATGAAGCACAGGAAAAATTTAATGACCTATAAAAACTTGAATATCATTCAAAATTTTATGCAATACGTAATGAATTCTGACACGGAAGAATTCGCTCGAGGGATTCTTTTTTGTTTCGGTGCACCAACTATACAGGGAATAAAAGCGTCTTGCTTGATAAATTTCAGAAGGCATTCTCACGAGGACATGCGCTCAATCTGGAAGGCCAAAGCTGACGAGTGGCTTAACCCTCTTGGAGTTCAATGGCTGCTCTTGAATGATAACGGCGAAAATATTAGCAATGCTCTGGTTTTGATTTATAGGCGTGAGTTATTAGAACGTGCATTAAGCTGTAATGAGGCGTGCGAGATTCTCAAAATTCGAGGCTATCCGTTGAATGACGTTGAAGGCTGCCTAGATTGTTTGTGTAGAAAATTTTGTGAGGGCTTTCCTCATGAGATAGGCTTGTTTCTCGATTACCCGCCTTATGATGTTTTGTGCTTCATGGAAAATCGTAAGTGTGAAAAGTGTGCAAAATTGCTCTCGCGTTCTTACTGGAAAGTGTACGGAAATGTTAGACGAGCAAAACGAGCTTTCAGGAAATATAAACGTGCGGAGTATGATGCAGCCCGATTGATGTTAATGGGTGAATAAATTTCAGTAGGAGGATTTATTATCATGGCAAAAGTTTTAGTAGTTTACGCGACAACAACAGGCAACACAGAGAAAATGGCAGGCGCTATCGTTGAGGGAGCAAAGGGAGCTGGAGCTGATGTAACATGCAAGGCCGTGGCTGATGCTTCAGTGGGTGAACTTGGCGGTTATGATGTAATAGCGTTTGGTTCTCCGGCAATGGGCGCTGAAGTTCTTGAGGACAGCATGGAGGAATTTTTCGCTTCGGCAACAGACGCTATCAAGGGCAAAAAAGTTGGCGTGTTTGGTTCATACGATTGGGGCGACGGCGAATGGCTTAGAACTTGGGAAGATCGAGTTAAGGAAGCAGGCGCAACTGTCGTGGCTGAAAATCTCAAAGCACACCTTGAACCCGATGATGACGCTATCGCCGAGTGCAAAGCTTGGGGCGCAAAATTAGCATAGTAGTACACGCGTGCATATAGAATCACAAAACAAGCCTCCTGAGTCTTCGGGAGGTTTATTTTTCGTAGCAAAGTGTAGACAAAACTAAAAGTAAGTGTGAAAATACTAAAATCATCGAAACATCATAAACGTAACTAGGTAAATTTCTCGCGAAAAAATTTCGTTGAGGGCTTATTTGTCTTGTGTGTTATGCACGCAAGAAATTTATTGCTTTGTGGAGGACGATTTATGATCAAAAAATTTTTAACGTTGTTACTTGTTTTCCTTTGTTACAGCTTTGTTTTTTGCAATGTCGTTCTTGCAGAGGTGGCGATTGATACAACTAACTTCCCTGACCCAAAATTCCGCGAATATGTCGCTAGTACGGCTGCAAGCATAGACAAGAATCAAGATGGTGTGTTGAGTTCTTCGGAAATTTCCACGCAATTCGCCATGATCGTTGATAGCCGGAATATAACTTCACTAAAAGGCATTGAATATTTCAAGCACTTACATATTTAGACTGTTCAAATAATCAGCTCACTAGTCTGGAATTAAACGCAAATAAAGCCTTGATAGTGGTACGTTGTTATAGCAATCAACTGACAACTCTAACTATTGGCAACAATTCCACCCTTACCCATTTACATTGCTACGATAATCAACTTACTACTTTGAACTTACAAAACGTTCCCAGACTTATCAATCTGTACTGCAACGACAATCAACTTACAGCTCTTGATGTTAGCAACAATACTGATCTCAGAGAATTAACTTGCAATAACAATCAATTAACATCACTGAACATAGGCAGCAACGACGCACTTACGAATATATTTTGTGATAACAACCAGCTTACAGAATTAGACGTAAGTAACGCCCTTGCATTGACTCAGTTGGTTTGTTTCAGTAACGATTTAACAGCTTTGAACTTGGCCAACAATGCAGCGCTAGAATTATTGTCGTGTGAGTCTAACGAGCTAACTGACTTGGACTTGAGCAATAACACGTTGCTTAAGGAAGTATTACTGGGTAGTAACAAGATAACTACTTTGGACATGAGCAGCAATACAGCTCTTGAAACTCTCGATTGTTACAACAATCAGCTAAAGGCTTTAGACCTAAGCGAGAACACTGCTGTAACGTCATTGTATTACGGGCTCAATAATTTACCTAAGCTAGATCTTAGCAGTAACACCAGCCTTTCTTCCGTTGTTGATTCATATTATGTCTCTACCGACCAAGATATAACTGGGATCGAAATTATTTCCACTGACAATGTTGAATATCCGTGCGAATTTGATTTCAGCGTGTTATCAATTGATGCTTCAGAATTTGTTGACAGAGTAACGAGTATTGATGCTAAAAACGCCAGCAATGACGCTATAGCCTATTCAATAGCTTCCCCTATAGTGTACTTAGCTTCTTTACCTGCAACGTTTAGCTATTACTACGACACTCAATCAACGTCAGCAAGTGTTGACAATTATATGAAAGTTAATCTCACGTCTTTTGATGTCTCAATAGTAATCAGAACAATATCGCCAGACGTCGCAATAATCAGTCCTGACGCAAAAATTATCACGCTCTCTTCTTATGGCGGTGAGTTCAATGACGTCATTGTTTCAGTATCCGGGGATTATGATAGCTATAAACTTGAACATTCTAGCGATATTCGCGCGAGTATGGTCCAAAGTGCCGACGTATGGCTCGTATCTGGAACTGTACCAGCAAATTTAACTTCATATGATGTTAGCTATGACATAACCGTGATATTCTCAAAGGATAAATTTTCCGGCAATGATATTTTCTCCGTAGTTGTTGAGGGGATTTCAGAAGACATTGTCCCTGTATCGGACGATAGCAAAACAGTATTGGAGAGTGTTTTAATAATCAGCCCCGACACAAAAGTTATTAGGCTAACCTATGAGGGAGGAACGTTTGATAATGTCATTGTCGTTGTATCTGGAGATTATGATGACTATGTGCTTGAATATTCCGACGAAGCTAGCGCAAGTATGACTCAAAGCAACGACGTTTGGATATTATCAGGCTCCGTGCCGGAGAATCTAACTTCTTCAGATATAAGCTACGAGATTCTTATTGAATTTCGAAAACGTATTTCTGATGAATATGGAGAAGGAATGGGGGAATTTCTCACAGTAACAGTTGAAGCAAATCCCAGCGCTATGGAAATTAAGGACGATAAAGAAAATGTTGCAAGTCGCACATGGCGTTACAAATTCTCTGTGCCTTCAGGTTTACAAAGTAGCTTAATGGCAAAATTCGGTCTAAGTGATTCAAGTTCTATATATCAGTTTGACGATAGCGAGATCATAGACGAGGAATGGACGATCGGGGACAGCGACTCTTCAGCAATAACTGACCTTGGGGAAAGCATTATAATCAATGTTCCGACAGTGAGACCAAATAATTCAGGTGTGTACGTAATGCGTTATTCGTTGGGCGGAGCGACTGCTGGAACTGGCCTATCATTCCGTGGTGTTAGTGGCGCAGAAGTAAGCAGTAGTGCATTACAAAACGACGTTGACTATGTATTCTATGATGAAGACTTCAATGAAGTTACAGCTGTTCCAGAAGATGGCATTGTCTATCTAGCTATGAACCTCGAAGCAGGCAATGCAAGAAGAGGTGTAATAACTACAGCGTTTTCACGTGCAACCATCAGCCCCGTAATATCTGACGATGAACTTATCAAGAATATTGTCGAGAATGTTTCCAGAATCACAACCAGTGCTGAGGTGAATTTTATAACTGAAGAACAGATTATTGACACAATCGAAGCTCCGTCTGAAGAACTCAAGCAACAAGTCAGCAGCGAAGCTCACGAAATCATAGGTGCTCTCGGTACAGTCAGTGTTGATGAAGAAGGCTATTATGTCTTGAAAATTACGCTCTCCGATGATTTATATGAACAAGTAAAGGGCGTTCCTGTTGAGGAATTGAAAGTTTACTTCATGACTCTCGACGACGTTTCAATAACAAAATTTAACGCGTCATTCGTCGGCCTTCTGAACGCTGCTGAATTACTCACGCTAAAGGGAGAGAAATTGAATTTCGGCGCTAAAGAATTCTTACTAGGAGGCTTCTTGAATGCTGGTCAACCGTTTACCTTGTTCTTGGCAAAGACGATACTGGCTATATTAACTGGTGGTGCTGCTATAGGCTGTAATGGTGGCATAGGCTTATGCGGATTAGTACTTCTGTTATCATTCAGGAAGTGGCGACGCAGATAAACTAACAAAAGCCTCTTATGGAAGCGAATCTATAGGAGGCTTATTACTTCTTACAACGCTGCTCCGGCATAAGGAATATTTGTGTACTTAGCTATATCACTGTTCAACGTCACTAAATCTTGCACGCATAATTCATGCACTGAACTATGACCAGTTATTCTCGCAAAAGTTTTTAACTCTGATAAAGACACGTTGAGGAAGTTTGCTACTCTCTGTGCTGCAATGTCAATTTTCAAACGTTGGCGCAATTCTGGATTCTGTGTCGCGACTCCAGCAGGACAATTTCCACTCCCGCAAATTCGATACTGTTGGCAAGCCGCAGAAATTAAAGCCGCACTTGCAATCGCTACAGCATCAGCCCCCATAGCTAAAGCCTTTGCAAAATCAGCAGAGACTCTTAAGCCACCAGTTATCACGAGTGAAATATCAGAGTTGACACTGTCCAAATATTTTCGTGCACGATGAAGAGCAAACACTGTCGGAATAGTTGTAGCTTCCCGAAGTAAGAACGGACTCGAACCTGTGGCTCCACCGCGTCCATCAATCGTAATAAAATCTGGTTCAGCGTATACACAATAAGCTAGGTCCTGCTCAATTTTCCCCGCAGCAATCTTTATTCCAATCGGTCTACCTTCAGAACGTTCTCGTAACATTGAAACCATTTCGCGTAAATCGTTTTTTGAGTTTATCTCCTGAAATTTACTTGGGCTTTGAACGTCTTCACCTGGCTTTTTCCCACGTAGAGCAGCAATTTCGGGCGTAACTTTTTCTCCTGGAAGGTGGCCTCCCATACCGGGCTTTGTGCCCTGGCCGATCTTGATCTCTATTGCGTCAGAAGTTTTGAGATTCTCATCAGTGACGCTGTACTTGTTGGGAATATATTCGAAGATGTATTTGTAGGCGGCCGCTTTTTCCTCTGGAAGTATTCCACCCTCACCACTGCACATAGCAGTCTTGGCCATAGCAGAGCCTTTTGACAGGGCAATTTTTGCTTCACGCGATAACGCGCCGAACGACATATGCGAAATATAAACGGGACCTTCAAGAATCATAGGTTTCTTTGCGTGTTTGCCGATTACTGTTTGAGTCACAACGGGGGCATCATCATTCAGTGGCGCGGGGTTTAATTGAGCTCCCAATATCAGAATATCGTCCCAATTTGGCATAGGCATTTGAGTTCCCATAGAGCCGCTTATGATTTTACCAGTTACTGCCATTTCGTGAATTTCGCGCATATAACGGCATGAAGAATCTTGACGCGAATATTTTTCATCGTAAGCTAGTTCACTTTGTGGCGAAGCTTTTTGTTCAGGCTCCGAGTCAGAAACTTTTTCGAACATTGACACAGGTTGCATACATGCCGGACAGCATTCTAACTCATCGAACTTCTTGCCTTCTTTCTCTTCGTCAAAGACATAGCCGCAAATACTACACTTGTATATCGCCATTCTATCCCCTCATTTCGTTTTTAGTTCCTGCTAGTTTAACAGAACACATAAAAAAATCCCCCTGCCATATTACACAGAGGGATCACTCGCTCTTGGATAACTTTTTATTCGTCGTCTTTAACAACTTTGATAGCTAACTCGTCAAGGCGTTCTTGTTCAACTGGATCAGGAGCATTTGACATCAAGCACTGTGCTTTTTGAGTCTTCGGGAATGCCATAACGTCTCTTATCGAATTTCCACCACAGAGTAGCATTACTAGCCTATCGACTCCGAGAGCCAAGCCGCCGTGAGGAGGTGTGCCATATGATAACGCGTCAAGGAAGAAGCCGAATCTGCGTTTAGCGTCCTCTGGTGTGATGCCCAAGCTCTTGAACAATCTCGCCTGAACTTCAGGATCATGAATCCTTATTGAGCCTCCGCCAACTTCATTGCCATTCAATACACAGTCGTATGCTCGCGCCAAAGCGTGTTCGGGATCTTCATCAAATGGTGTATCGTTATCAAGTGCCGGCGACGTGAACGGGTGGTGCATTGCTACCCAACGCTTCTCTTCTGTGCTCCACTCAAACAGCGGGAATTTCGTTACCCATAAGAATTTCCAGTTATCAGGAGAATTATCAAAGAGGTCTTCACGCTTCTTGCCTAGTTCAAGTCTCAACGTTCCCAAAATTTCACAAGCCTTGCCTCGTGATTCGTTAGCTACGATAAATAATGCGTCGTCGGGTTCCATTTTTGCAAGCTCACGGACTTTATCGAGATCTTCAGGAGTAAGGAACTTCACTAACGGTCCTTTGAGTCCGCCTTCTTTGTAGAGGAAGTTAGCAAGCCCGGAAGTACCAAGTTTTATAGCGCGTGCTTCAAGGTCCATGATCTCCTTACGTGACATTGCTGCCCCGCCTGGTAATCTCAAGCCACGTACGACTCCGCCAGCCTCAAGAATCTTCTTGAAAGGTTCAAAGCCTGAATTTCTGAACGCGTCGGCCAAGTCGCATAACTCAAGCTTAACTCTCAAGTCTGGTTTATCGCTTCCGTATTTGTCCATTGCTTCCCAGTATGGCATTCTGATAAATGGTGTAGGAATATCAACACCCCTGATTAACTTGAACAAGCCCTTCATGTAACCTTCAATGAGTTCCATAATGTCGTCTTCAACAATGTAGCTCATCTCAATATCAACTTGCGTAAATTCCGGCTGTCTGTCGGCCCTCAAGTCCTCGTCGCGGAAACAACGTGCTATCTGATAATAACGATCGAAGCCGCTTATCATTAATATCTGCTTGAAAAGTTGCGGGGATTGTGGGAGTGCGTAGAAGCAACCTTGATTGACTCTGCTTGGGACGAGATAATCGCGTGCACCTTCTGGAGTTGCCTTGGTCAACATTGGAGTCTCAAGTTCTACAAAATTTCGTTCGCCTAAATATCCTCGTGTAAAAGCGTTAATCTTTGAACGTGTACGGAGATTATATTGCATTTTCTCGCGTCGCATATCCAGGTAACGATATTTCAGCCTTATATTCTCGTCAACGTTGTCGGTCTCGTCACCAACTTCAAACGGTAAAGTCTTGGCCTTCGACATAACAAGGAAATCACTTGCGACGATCTCTATATTGCCTGTTTTAAGTTCAGGGTTCTCCGTACCTTCAGGTCTGATTCGCATCTTGCCTTTAACAGCTACGCAATATTCGTTTCTCAAAGTTGCCGCTAATTCGTGAATCTCTTCAGGAGTTTCAGGAAGTGAAGGATCAAAAACAACTTGTATAGGCCCGGTCCAGTCCCAAATCTCAACAAAAATTATTCCGCCTAAATCTCGTCTTGCACGTACCCAGCCATTAGCTCTAACTTCTTTTCCAGCGTCAGCTTCTGTAAATTGTCCGCATAATGAAGTTCTCTGCCAGGTCTTGTCAAAAATTCTTGCCATTTATAAATCTAACATTCCCTTCGTAGAATTTACTCTTTACTCTTGTATATTATAGCCGTTAAGAAAATGAATGCGGGTATGAATCATAATCTGCTTTATTGGTCAAGCGTTTAGCTCTTTCAGTGTATAATTACGGAAATTTTTAGAAGGAGTCAGATTTTATGGCATTCACAGTCTGCGTATTATCACCGGCTGCAAAACGAGATACTTATATAGCAAGCTACATAGCTGGAGAAGCTCCAGTAACTAGTCATGACGTAATGAACGAAATGATCACTAAGCACGATATGCCTCAGCGAAGAGTTATAGCTTGGTTTGTAAACAATTATACACGCCCTCTTGATTGGATAATTGATGAAGATGCAACAGTTGAATTTATCCCTTCAACGTCTCCGACCGGGCAAAGAATTTACAAGCGCACATTAGGTTTTGTGTTAATAATCGCCTGTGCAAGAGTCTTAGGGCGCAAAGTAATCTTGAGGCATTCAATCGCTGAAAGCAATTATTGGGAATTTGAGGACGGCCCCGTGACTCAAGCTGACGTTGACAAGATAAAAGTTGAGATGAACGAAATAATCCGACGTGACTCGCCAATAGTCAGAGAGATATTAACGATTGATAAGGCACGACGAGTCTTTCAGCGACAGAACGAACCTGAAATAGCAGAGCTTTTTGTCAGAGCAAATTTAGATCCCGTTGAAGTATATCGTTGCGGAGATCGTTACGGATATTTCTGCGGTGGGCCGCTTGCTTCTTCAACAGGAATGCTTCGAATGTTCGATATAGTTCTTTATGAGCAAGGCATGCTGTTGCGTTCACCTACCCCAGAATCGCCTGAAGTTATCCCGGAATTAAAGCTTGATCCTTCAATGGGTAAAGTGTTCTTTGATTATGCTCATTGGTTACAAGTTTTGGATCTCAACTATCTCAACAAACTTCATCACAGAGTCACTGAAGGCAAGATTCAGGAGCTTATATTGATCGCAGAAGCTTTTCACTCACAATCACTTGGAAACATTGCCGAGGATATTGCTTCACGTCCCATCAAAGTCGTAACGATCGCAGGGCCTTCTGGTTCAGGCAAGACAACTTTTTCGGAACGTCTCAAAGTTCAGTTAATGGTCTGCGGAAAAACTCCTGTAACATTGCCGCTTGATAACTACTTCAAAGAACGCGAGGACTCTCCCAAAGATGAAACCGGCGAATACGATTATGAACGTCTTGACGCTTTGGACTTGGAATTACTTGAGGACAACTTGACGAGAATTTTAGCGGGCGAAGAAGTTACTACACCTGTCTATAATTTCATTAAGGGCAAGAAAGAGCCGGGCAAGGTCATAAAGCTTAAGCCTTCGGACGTGTTAATCATGGAGGGAATCCACGGCCTTAACGATCATATTTTATCAATGCTGCCTGAAAATAGTCGCTATGGTATATTCGTATCACCATTGACTGGAATTTGCATTGACCCACATAACAGAACAAGCACCAGCGATAATAGATTGTTGCGTAGAATAATTCGTGACTACAGGACAAGAGGCAAGAGTGCGCAAGTTACATTGGAAGTTTACCCAAAAGTTATCAGGGGGGCCAAGAAATATATTTTCCCGTACAGGAGCAGAGCCAACGCTATATTTAACTCGTCATTGCCTTATGAGCTTGGAGTATTAAAACCCTATGTTGAGCCCTTGTTACACACTGTTGACGAAAATTCGAGCGTGTTCAGTGAGGCTTTAAGGCTGCTTAATATTTTGCGATTTGTCCCAGCGTTGAATAACGATGGCATTCCGAACAACTCTGTTATAAGAGAATTTATCGGTGGGAGTTGTCTGGACGTATAGTTTAGCATTCTCCCTCCCCTTGTTTTTTGTGATTTTGGTAGAATTATAGTCAACTTTCACAAAATAGTTCCGGGGGTGTGATCTCTTTATGGAAAATCGTGTGTCACTGCTTGTAAAAATTGCCATAGGCTTCTTTTTCGGGATAATATTCGGTTTTATAATTGCTCCGATACTTAAAGACTCTTACGTGTTGATCAATTACGTGATGCCGTGTATTGATCTCGTTGGAAAAATTTTCTTGTCACTGCTTACCATGCTGATAGTGCCGTTAGTATTCTCGTCAATCGTTTCAGGAACAGCTTCTGTTGAGGACGCAAGAAAGATAGGACGCTGGGGACTGAAAACTTTGTCTCTATACTTACTAACAACTGTGCTTGCTGTAGCCATTGGTCTAGTTAGTGCAAATGTAATTAAACCTGGAACGAAAATTGATATACCACATGTTGACACTGCGATCAACGAACCTGTTACAGCCTCTGAATTTGTTCTCGATATGTTCACGACAAATCCTATAGCCTCAATGATGAATGAACACATGCTTCAGATAATCATATTTGGAATTTTTCTAGGAATAGCCTGTGCATTAGCTGGAAAGATCGGGCAAAAAGTTTCGGACTTCTTTGAAGATTTTGCTTCTGTTATGTATTCATTAACCCACATGATAATGTCATTTGCGCCTTATGGAGTTTTCGCTCTTATCTCAACGACTGCTGCGAGATACGGCCTTGTTATATTGACTCCATTCGCAAAAGTTATAGCTGCTGTGTATATCGGTTGTGCGGCCCAAGCGTTTATAGTTTATTCCGGAATGGTAATGCTAGTGTGCAGACGTTCGCCATTTTGGTTTTTCAGGGGGATTCAGGAGACTGCTATAACAGGTTTCGTTACGCGTTCGAGTGCTGCGACTCTTCCAGTGAATTTGGCCGAGGTTCGTAAAAACTTAGGCGTCTCTATGGAAATTAGCGCGTTCGTGTTGCCATTAGGAGCTACGATAAACATGGACGGGACAGCCATATATCAAACTGTTTGTGCGTTGTTCATAGCCAGAGCTTTTAATATCCCTGTTACATTTGCTATGCAGTTGAAGATGTTTGTGCTTGTTACGCTCGCGTCGGTCGGTACTGCTGGAATACCCGGGGCCGGCTTGGTTATGCTCACGATGGTGTTGACGGGGATAGGCCTTCCTCTTGAAGGAATAGCTTTGGTGGCTGGGATCGATGTAATTCTCAACTCTGCCAGAACTTGTATAAACGTTATCGGTGATGCGGCAGTATGTGCGGTTATAGCTAAGAGTGAGGGCGAAACTTTAACAGCATAGGTATATAATTCACTGCAAATATTCTAAATTTTCAGGAGAGTGATTTACTCATGAGAAAACATTCCTCGTTACTCCTCAAAATATCTGTAGGCTTTGTGCTTGGAATAATATTCGGTTTTGCTGTCGGGCCATTCGTTTCTTCTACACCCCTGCTTGCTGATTACGTAATGCCATTTATTGACCTCGTAGGAAAAATTTTCTTGAGGCTGTTGATGATGTTAATTGTTCCGTTAGTGTTCACGTCGCTTGTAGCTGGAGCAGCTTCAGTTGGAGACGCTAGAAAACTTGGCCGAATAGGGATTAAGACTCTTGTGCTTTATCTCTTAACAACTGCAGTAGCGATTGTGATCGGTCTTGTATGTGGCAACTTGTTCCAGGCCGGCGCAGGAATGAATATCCCCGGAGATTTACAGGCAACAGCCAGGGAGGCAAAACCCATTGTTGATGTAATTCTTGATATATTCCCGAGCAATCCTATAGCTTCAATGGTAAATGCAAACATGCTTCAGATAATCATATTCGCGATCTTCTTCGGAGTTGCCTGCATAATAGCTGGAGAAAAGGGCAAGAGAATCTCTGACGCATTCGAGAATATAGCCTCTGTCATGTATTCGTTGACTCACATAGTCATGCTGACAGCTCCTTACGGTGTGTTCGCATTGATAGCAGGAACGGCCGCAAAGTTCGGTCTAGCGATTCTAGCTCCATTCGCAAAAGTTATCGCCGCTGTATATATTGGTTGCATAATTCACGCCGTTGTAGTTTATTCGTTCATGGTTGTAGTATCATGCCATCGTTCACCGTTCTGGTTCTTTAAGGGGATTCGTGAGGCAGCTATTACGGCATTTGTTACTCGTTCAAGTTCAGGTACATTGCCTGTAACTTTATCAAACGTTCGCGAAAATTTCGGCGTCTCTGAAGGTGTGAGCGCGTTCGTGTTGCCATTAGGTGCCACAATCAACATGGACGGGACAGCGTTATATCAGGGCGTGTGTGCTTTGTTTGTTGCCCAAGCGTTTAACGTTCCTCTTACTCTCGATATGCAAATAGGCATAGTAGCAACAGCAACATTAGCTTCAATCGGTACAGCAGGAGTCCCTGGCGCGGGCTTAATCATGCTCACAATGGTGTTGACGAGCGTAGGACTTCCCATTGAGGGTATAGCCTTGGTGGCGGGTATCGACGTAATACTTGACGCTGCTAGAACATGCCTAAACGTTATCGGTGATACAGCAGTATGTGCAGTTGTAGCTACGAGTGAAGGCGAGCAATTAACTGTTTGACGCAAATAAATCCGCGTGATAGAATGCAGCATATTATGACCTACGGGGTGTAGCGCAGTCTGGCGAGCGCGCATGGTTCGGGTCCATGAGGCCGGAGGTTCGAATCCTCTCACCCCGACCAGAAAATATATGACAGTGAATACGATGAGTCAGGGAAATTAGTTCTCTGGCTCTTTAATTTAACAGAGGAGTGAAATATATTGTTCTCGTTCAACTTTACAAGAATCCGTGACTACATAATGCGCTTTGTTAAGCCTTCGTTGTATATGGGTGGCGTAGATTATTTCCTGAACATGTGGAAAACTTCTGATGCTAAAGACCGTGGAATATTGCTGCTAGTTTTTGCGCCCATGTTTTTATGCTTGGCCGGATTAATCTTGAGCATTGTATATTTCGTGTTATTCGTTCTGCCCTCGTACTTGTTCAGGGTTATCGGCTGGGGATTACTCGTTACGTTATTCGGAATGGGAGGCAAATATTTCTACAGTTACTTCACCGGCAAGAGCAGCAGCAACACAACCAGACAAAGCAGCGCAGAATTTATTGACGTACAGTTCACGGAGAACAAGAGATCAAATGCCTAATGACGAGCTTGTAAGATTCAGCATAACTGTGCCGGAAGATTTATTGAATGAGTTTGAGGAGAGCTATTACTCAGAGAACAGAGCCAACAGATCCGAGGCCGTGAGAAATTTAATGCGGGAATACATATCCGGGGAACGCTGGAAGAGCAACAACAAAAAAGTCTGTGCAACCATAACGCTTGTATATGATCATCATTTGCCGGAAGTTACACGGAAATTGACGGCTGCTCAACATGATAGCGGGGAAATAATAATCTGTTCAACACACGTACACTTGAATCACTCTACTTGCCTTGAATGCATAATAACAAAGGGGCTCGCCGACAACATTAAATGCTTCATTGAGGCCCTGAAGAATATTCGTGGTGTAAAAAGTTTGAATGTAAATGTTACTTCAGAGTTGTAAGGCGTTTAATTTTTCTTCAAGCGTCTGTTAATCTCTTCGAACTCTGTGCGCATTGCCCCACTTTCAAAAATTTTAAGCTCCGGCATCGTGAGTCCATCAATTGCGTCAAATAAATTCAAGCCGGTATGAATGAGCCCGCGCAACTCCCCTGAACTTCTTACAGTCTTGTAAGTGTTCTCTGCCACGTCGCGATTTCGTTTCATGTTCTCAATTCCTTTGAGCGTTGAAGTACGTTGTGAACGCAATAATTTTTCGTAGAGTTCTGCTACTTGTATAGTAAGCTCGTTTGATTTTACGTTGGTCGTGAACGCGTCGCGCTGTGCTTTCGTGTAAGTGCCATCTTTGCTCTTGGTCAAGGCGTCCTGTCTAAGCTGCTTGGCCTCTGCGAGTATTGCGTCAAGTTTTGGTTTATACTCACGATCAATTTTGAGGACGAGCTGTTCTTGCGTGTGGATCAATAAATCATTCAGCACCAGATACATTCCAGTATAACGTCGGTTAATCTCAAAGCTATTCGTATCATTTTGCGACAAGTTCTCGAGTTTAGCGACGATTAATTTCACGTTTGAGAATACCATAGTGTTCTGCAACAAGTCTTCACCTGTAACGGAGTTCAATAATATTTCAGTCTGTTGCGTATCAAGCTCAAGGCCAATTTGATTAAGCTCGTGAGTCAGATTCATGTTTATGACTGTGAGTCGCTCTTCTTCTTCATTAATGGCTTTCTCAAGTTCAGCGATTCTCTTGTCGGCTTTATCTTTTGTGAGTCTCCATAGCGCATAAGACTCTTCTGGGGCAGTGATTTTTTTGTTGCGTAATTCATCAAGTTCAAGACGTTGTTTAGCTATAGTCTCCTGAATCAAAGTCGACTCGTGGCGCATTTCTCCCGCTTGGCCATTGATTAAAATTTTTAGTGCCTCGTCAAGAATTGCGTTAATCTTTTTTGCGTTTGAGAATTGATCTTCCTTAAAAGGTATCCATGAGTTTTTGGGCAAGCCCTCTTGTTTGTCGCGAAGCTTCAAAGCTTTGTTCAAGTCCTCTGTAAGTTTGTCCCACTCATTGGCTAAATGGTCTGTGAGAATTTCATCTTTAGGTTGTGGAAGTTTTTGCTCCTTCTTGCTGAACCAGCCTGAAACGGTATCGCCAAATCCTGATACATAATCCGAAACACTCGCATTAGCAACGCTGCATAACGTGCAAACTAGAATCAAACTTGCTAAAAATTTTTTATTCATCATAAATCTCGGCTCCTTCCTAAATTTTGCGACAAATAAATCTCGTTATAAATCTTGTCCGACTTTAACAGCTCTTCATGAGTTCCTTTGGCTCTAATTTTTCCACCCTCCATAAGGATTATTGTATCCGAGTCCTGTACTGATGAAACACGTTGGGCTATGATGATTTTCGTGGTCTGTGGCATATATTGCTTTAGTGAGGCTCGTATCATTGCGTCCGTGTGAGTATCAACCGCGCTCAATGCGTCATCAAGGATCAAAATTTTAGGGCGCTTCAGTAAAGCTCTTGCTATACATAACCGTTGCTTCTGACCTCCAGATAAATTCGTGGCGTTTTGTTCTAGCATTGTCTCGTACTTATCCGGCATTCTCTCAATAAATTCATCAGCGCGGGAGATTTTGCAAGCCTCCATAATTTCGTTGATAGTCGCGTTTTTATTTCCCCATAACAGATTTTCACGCACGGTCCCGGAGAATAATTCGTTCTTCTGCAATACAATCGCTACATTGTTTCTCAAAGCCTCTAGATCGTATTCCTTGACGTCATGCCCTCCAACTTTTACAGCTCCTTCAGTTGAGTCATAAAGCCGCGGAATTAAACTTATCAACGTTGATTTTGATGAACCAGTGCCGCCGATTATCCCGACTGTTGAGCCAGACTCGATTATAAGATTTATGTTACTCAAAGCATATGGGGATTTTGTGTAAGTGCCGTACCTGAAGCTGACATTCTCAAATTCGATTGAGCCATTGTGAATTTCTTTGAGGCCATTTTCCGGACTCGTTAGGGCTGGTTTCTCTTCAAGTACTTCAACGATCCTAACCGCGCTTTCTCTTGCAAGTGTAATCATAACGAACACCATAGACAATCTCATCAAGCTCCCTAGAATCTGAACGCCGTATGTTAAGAGTGAACTAATCTGCCCGATATTGAGGTCAAGCCCGCGCGAAACGATTACCCTGTAAGTTCCGTAATACAACACGAATATCATCACGACATATGAACAGAACTGCATTAACGGATTATTGAGGGATAAAATTTTCTCGGCCAAGGTAAACTCTTTGCACAAATCCTCAACGCCGGCATCAAATTTTTCTCGGGAATATTCCTCACGCACAAAGGCTTTTACGACTCTCATAGCTCTTACGTTTTCCTGAAGGCTGTTGTTAACGTTGTCATATTTCTTGAATATCCGTCTGAAATTTGGCAATGACCACCGCGCTATCATGAACAGGCCAAGCCCCAAGAACGGAGCCGCGAACAAAAATATTAACGCTATACGCCCGCCCATGATCAACGCCATTATAAACGAGAACACAAGCATTAACGGTCCACGTATCGCAGTGCGTACAATCATCATATAGGCTTCTTGAACTCTCGTAACGTCCGTAGTTATGCGTGTGATTAATGAGGCTGTCGAAAACTTGTCTATGTTCTCAAACGAAAATTTCTGAACTGCACGAAAAATATCGCTACGAAGATTCTTTGCAAAACCACATGACGCTGTAGAGCAAGCATTACCTGCTATGATTCCAAACAACAATGACATGAACGCCATCACGATCAACAACGCCCCATTAAGCAGCAACGATTTAAACTCACAGCCAGCCCTGATCTCATTCACAAGCCTTGCAACTATAAAAGGGATCACGCATTCCATAACAACTTCAAGCGATACATAAACTGGAGCTTCAAGAGAGGGACGCTTATATTCACGAACACTTGCTAATAATTTCCTATACAAAGCATTTTCTCCGATTAATATTTAATTATTCAATCAAATTTAGCGTGGTTATTATAAAATATTTCGTTAAAAGGAGATGTTGCGATAATGCGAGTTACGATTTTAACAAACGGCCCTGGAGAGCTATGGGGGTGGGTTCGTCCTGTAGCCTCCGAATTAAGAAAGCGCGGGCATTCTATATCGTTATGGCTTTTACCTTGTCAATTCTCGTCCGGTCATGAAAGGGAAGCTGCATCATTGTTGGGAGTTGATAAACTTGAAGGCCCTGCTAGTGCTGCGCGAATATGGCAGGATATAATCCACGAGAAAACAGACAGAGTCATACAGCTTGGCGGCGATATTATGTTCGGTCAAAGAATGGCAAAGGCTGCTAACGCTCCATTAACGATTTACTCATACAGAGCTGCGAAATATATCAAGGGTGCGAAAATTTTGGTGGCTTATCCTTCACAAGCTAATAATATTCCTGACGTTGAGGTCATTGGCGATATAGTGAAAGACGTTATTGACACAGCCTCGACTCCTTCAGCTATAGTTAGGTGGAATTGGCCTGCACTCGAAAATTCTCCGCGTATATTGTTTATGCCCGGGAGTCGTCCTGCTATTCGTAATGCAACGTTTGAATGGCTGTGTGAGGTTCATAAATCCCTGAAGGCTAGAATCCCGAATGTAAGAGTGCGTTCTTTGTTTCCTCAATTTGTGCCCGAGTCAGAGTTTCAGGAGTACAAGAAGGCTGGGTTAGAGCCTGTGAAGTCTGAAGCTGGAATAGCAATGAGGAGCGCGGATTATGCTTTGACTCAACCAGGGACAAATAACTTTGAGCTTATGCACTGCGGATTGCCGGGGCTTGTCGTTGCGCCTGAAAAATTTCTAAAGTTCGTACCTGTATCAGGAGTGCTTGGGATTCTCGCTAATATTCCATTAATCGGCCTGAAACTTCGTAAGATCGGAGCTATGAGGATCATTAAACGCTGGAACGGTTTTATCTCACTACCCAACAGGACGGTGAAGCGAAAAATTTTGAGCGAGTTATACGGCGATGTTACTCCGGCGGACGCAGCAGAGGAAATAGCAGAAGCTTTGAAGAATCCAGAAAGATTGAGAAGGATCAGCGAAGAGTTGCTAGCCTTATCGGGGGAAGCCGGAGCCGCGTCAAGGTTATGCGATATTGCTATTACACACAAGGAGACTTTATAAGCATGAGCCCATTGAAATTTCTTTACTCTTACACGAAAAGGCACCTTGGGAAATTGTTCTTGGCTATATTGTTTATGCTGGCGTCGTCTCTACTGAATGTTATTCCCCCGTATTTGTTTAAGACAGTTGTTGACGACGTGTTGATCTCAAAAAATATATTTATGCTGAATATTATATGCGGCTCTTTAGTCTTGATATTCGGCCTTAAAGCGATCACTACATATTTTCAGCGTTACTTCATGAGTGTAGCCGGCCAATCAGTCGTCATGGATATAAGAATCGATCTATACGACCATATGCAGCGAATGAGCCTCAAGAGGATTTATGCTTCACGTGTTGGGGCATTGATGAGCAGAATAACCAGCGACGCCGCAACTTTACAAAACATAGTTACAAGCACGTTCATAGATTTAATGTTCAATATCGTTACGTTTTTGGGAATGTTTGCCTTTATCCTGTACATAAACTGGCGATTAACATGTTTCATAATTCTAGTGCTACCTTTTGTAGCGTTGTTGTTGTCGTATGCCTCAAAGAAATTGCGCAAGGCTGGTCATAGCGTTCAGGAGCATTTAGCGGACATAACTGCGACCGCACAGGAGGCTTTCTCGGCCATCAGGGTTGTACGAGCATTCGCTACAGAGGACGAAGAGCTTGAGAGATTTACGAAGGCTAGCAAGGAAAATTACGAGGCATTGCTGCATTCTGTTTCTATACAGGGAATCTTGGCCGGAGTGATTGAAGTGTTCTTGATATTCGCGCTGGCTATAGTGTTCTGGTTCGGTGGTCAGAAGGTCATTGACGGGACATTAACGCCTGGCGATCTAGTCTCGTTCATTGGGTATATAGCTTTCATGGTTCAGCCTATTCGCAGCATATTGAATCAGATGAACTCCATGCAAATCGGAATGGCTTCAGCTGAAAGAGTTTCCGAAATGTTACAGACTCACATTGAGGACTCCGCGACGAACAGCGGCAATATCACTGAAAGAATCTCTGGCAACGTAAAATTTGAGAACGTATGCTTTCATTATGAAGAGGGCCGAGAAGTTTTGCGCGATATAAATCTTGAGATAAAGGCCGGACAAAAAATTGCTGTGGTTGGGCCTACAGGTTCAGGAAAATCTACGCTGGCTGATTTACTCCCGCGCTTCTATAAGCCAACTTCAGGAAAAATATTAATTGACGATCACGACATCAGAGAATACAACTTGAAGGATTTACGCCGACAAATAGGCATAGTCCCGCAAGAATGTATCCTGATGAAAGGCTCAATGGCTTTTAATATCGCTTATGGCATAAAGAATCCCGACATGAACAAAATAATAGAGGCCGCAGAAATTGCTGACATACGAGAATTTATAGAGAGTTTGCCCAAAAAGTACGAAACTGAAATCGGAGAACGTGGCGTAACTATTTCAGGCGGTCAACGTCAGAGAATCGCTATAGCCCGGGCAGTCATACGAGATCCGCGAATTTTAATTCTTGATGAAGCTACTAGTTCGCTTGATATTGCCGTAGAACGTCAGGTGCAAAAAGCTATGGACAAGGCCATGAAGGGCAGAACGTCGTTAATAATCGCGCATAGGCTTTCAACTGTGAGGGAGGCCGATAAAATTTTGGTGTTGAAGGACGGAGAATTTATCGAGACAGGAACTCATGACGAGCTACTGAAACTTGGTGGACTTTACGCTAACTTGTGGAGATTGCAATATGGAGACAATGCTTAAACGCTACATGAATTACGTTAAGGGAAATGAATCTAGCTTCTTGTTTGACGTTATATTTATCCCTCTTGCATACTTGATGAGCGCGACTATTTCTATCATGGATTTCTTGAGAGCTCATGGCCTCTTGAAGACTGAAGAGCCACCATTGCCGTTGATAAGCGTCGGAAATATAACATATGGAGGAACGAATAAGACGCCTTTCGTGAAAATGTTGGCGGAGTTTGCTTTATCACGAGGCATTAAAGCAGGTATAGTTACACGCGGTTATTCAGGCAAAAGCGACGACGTAATCATAATCAAGAATGGCCAAGGTGAACGAGCTTTGACTGGCGACGAACCGTTATTATTATCGCGAGACCTTCCAGAAATCCCCATAGCAATAGCCAAGCACAGAATCGAAGGCGTAAAGGCTCTCAAAAATTTGGGCGTTGAGCTTGTGATCGCTGATGACGCTTTCCAGCATAGGAGCATGAGGCGCGACTCTGATATAGTGCTGATAGATTGTTTGTGCCCGTTTGGTTCAGAAAAGTTAATCCCGGCTGGAATGATGAGAGAGAGTCTCAAGGCTTTATCTCGTGCTGATATAGTCGTGTTGACGAAATCGGAGCAAATTTCCACGGCTGAACTTGAAAATTTACGCGCTAGGATAAGTGAATACATTTCCCCTGATCAAATTTTCACATCTACAATGGATCATGACGAATGGATTTTACTTAACACTACGAATAAACCCGAAATTGGCGACAAAGTTTTTGCGTTTTCAGCGATAGGTAGCCCGGAGAGTTTCATTAGCAAACTTAACGAGTTAGGATTGAATGTCATTGGCTCAAAGAATTTCAGAGATCATCACACATATTCAAACAAGGATCTAGCAAAGTTAAACGAGATCGCAAAATTCAACCAAGCAGATTTCATGACATGCACAGAGAAGGACTTGTACAACTTTCCCGAAATAGCACAATGGAAACTTGATATGCCCTTAGCAGTTCCGCGAGTCAAAGCTGTGATTAACGAGAGCGAAAAATTTTTCACGAGCCTGATAGATTCTTTGCAGCCTCAAATTGTTGTAGCCTCAAACGGTTTTGGTGAGGACGCTATAGGAGTTATCTTGGCCAAGAAGTTGCGCGCTAAATTGACTCACTCAAAAGTTTATGCATTCCCGTTAGTCGGCAGGGGCGATGCTTACATCAAAGAGGGCTTTATCGTGAAATCAGCTCCTTCAGTAACACCTTCAGGGGGAGTCTTGAAATACAGCGTGAAAGATTTGTGGGGCGATATGCGAGCAGGATTGTTAAAACATGTTCGAGCACAGCTTGAGGATTGGCGAAAGATAGCTATAAAAATGAAGACACCTTTATGTATTGGGGACGTGTATTTGTTGCTTCATACGTTGTTTGGTTCAGGCGCTAGACCGTTATTCGCGGCGACTGCTAAGACTGTATATTTAAGCGGCCATTGGAAACTTGAACGAGCCATAATAAATAAATTCGCGATACGAACTTGGACACGCGACTCGAAAAGTGCTATTCAGCTAGGCAAACGCGCGGTATATTCTGGAAGTCCGATCATGGATTTATTGCTTGAAGACGAAAATTTTCATTATGAACGCGGCGATGTGATTTTGTTGTTACCTGGGAGTCGTGAACGAGCATTCAGGGACGTGAAATTGTTGCTTGATGCTGCAGAAATTTTAGGTGGACGAGAAATTTATCGAATGATTTTGGCTCCGACGTTGGATTACGAAAAATTTTTTGCGGCCTGCGAGTCTTACGGTTGGGATAAAGTTAATGACACTCTCACGAAGAATCAAATCACCATTTCCATAAGCTATGAGAGCATTGCAAAATCTGTTGACGGTGTGAAAATTCTGCTTGGCCTTGGAGGAACGGCTAATCAAGTTTGCGCTGGCTTGGGTATTCCTGTAATCTCAATTGATGAAAAAGGTAAACGAGTCCAGAAAAAATTGCTGGGGGACGCTGAAATTCTTGTGCCTGAGGCTACACCTGAAAGGCTTGCTGAAACAATAAAACGAGTCCTGAACGATAAAACGCTTTATGACTTCATGAGCAAAGCTGGCCGTGAACGAATGGGAAATCCCGGAGCTGTTGATGATATTATGAATTATGCGTGTGAAAATTTTGGTTGGGACGTGAAAGACAACGTGTACGCGAAATTGCGAGAGAAACAAAATCCCCCGTCCTCGTAACAAGAACAGGGGAGTATATTATGCAAACTTTCTGCGCTCTTTGATCCTTGCTGCTTTACCGCTTAACTTACGTAAATAATAAAGCTTTGCTCTTCGGACCTTACCTTGACGAGTTACTTCTACTTTCTCAATTGACGGGCAATTCACTGGGAAAATTCTTTCAACGCCAACGCCATTGGAAATCTTTCTAACTGTAAAAGTTTCATCAAGTCCGCCATGTTGTTTAGCGATTACTATTCCTTCAAAGACCTGAATACGTTCACGAGTTCCTTCTTTAATTTTTACATGTACCTTAAGAGTGTCGCCCGGCCTGAAATCCGGTAAAGCTGTTGCTCTCAAATATTTTTTCTGTACTAAGTCTACTGCGTTCAACTTTATAACGCCTCCTTCATTCTTAACGTTTGCCTAATAACCTGTCTAACGCTATCCCCACTTGTATATTCAACGGTACGTCTATATCTCGCTCGTAAAGATAACCTGAAATTCCGTCTAGTCTCTCTAGTGCTCTCTCGTCCTGAGCTAACACCAGTAAGATTTTGCCTTCATGTTCAAGACATTTGCGTTTAATCTCAAGGCTATGCAACGAATTTTCACGAGCTTCAGCGAATAACTTCACGACCAGGGCACTATCTGACTCAACTCGGGCCAAAATTTTCGCTTCTGGATATTTTTTCTTCATAGCTTCCCTAAGTTCACGGGTCCTAGCCACGATAAACAGCCGCCCCAAATCGTAAGCCCTGCATAAATCGCTGACTCCTGACAAATTTGCTTCTTCGTCATCAACTATTACGGCCAAGCTAATTCCCTCGGAAATATAATCACGAACCGACGCTCTGGAGATTAAATCGGGTCTGCGTGTCAAAGTTCGCGTTACGGCTTCTCTTCTCCGCCACCGTGAAATTTCTCGTTCATTGCCACTTAGCAAAACTTCCGGGACTTCAAGACCTTCCCATGAAGCTGGCCTTGTGTAATTGGGATTGTCAAGCATTCCCCGGTAAAATGAGTCTTCAATAACAGCTTTGCTCTTGCCTACGACGCCCGGAACAAGTCTGGACATTGAGTCAATCATGAGCATTGCAGGAATTTCCCCGCCGGTTAATACACAGTCCCCTATAGAAATTTCAAGGTCAACATATTTCTCGATAAATCGCTCGTCAATGCCTTCATAGTGCCCGCAGATTATTATCACGTGTTCTTGATGAGCAAGGCTCTCGATAATTTCCTGACCGATTAATACTCCTTGAGGAGACGGAAATACAACAAAGCCAGGCTTCATTGAGTCCAACGCGTCCTTCAGTTGCGGAGCTGCAAATAACATACCCCCCGAACCAAAAGCGTAATCATCAAGTTGCTTGTAATTGCCTCTGCCGAAATCACGAAGATTTACGAGTTCTACGCCGACAAGTTTATTTGTTATAGCACGCCCCGGAATACTAGTGGTAAGAAAATCGGCGAATAATTCCGGGAATGCCGTTACTACGCTAATGTTAATCTTTCTTAGTCCTCAACGATGTCAACATCAACCCTCTCCCCGGCCTTCACTGCTGCCGCTTTGGCCAACAGCCGAATAGCGTTGATCGTTGCACCTCTTTTCCCGATTACTCTCCCCACGTCCTCATGGGCAACCCGAATCAGGATTTTATTTCCGCCATCGCCTTCCTTGCCCTCTACGCCGACTGCATCAGGCTGCGTAACAAGATGTTTGACGATAAACTCTACAAGCTCTTTGTAATTGACCATTAAAGTGGCACCTCCTGTTTTATTCGCGGTCTACGATGAAATATTTTTATTAATGTTGATGATTATCTATGGGGATTATATTATTTGTCCCCGCCCTTAAACTTGTCCCAAATTCCTTGCTTCTTCAAAAGTCCACGTGCCGTGTCCGAAGGTAAAGCTCCTTCTTTCAGCCAATGTAAAGCACGTTCCTCATCAATCGTTACAGCCGCCGGGTCAGTCATTGGATTATACGTACCTATAAGCTCTATAAATTTTCCGTCTCTTGGTGAACGTTCATCTGCTACTACTAACCTGTAAAAAGGAGCCTTCTTCCTGCCCTGACGCGACAAACGAATTTTTACCGCCATTCTTGACTCTACACCTCCTGTTAAAATCGCTGCTAATTATTTGAAGCCAAATAATGACCTTAACTTCCTGCCTCCTCCTGAATTTGATGAGAACGTCTTGAATAACTTCTTCATCTGTTCGTATTGAGCAAGCAGTTGATTTACCGCCTGGACTGTCGTACCTGAACCCTCTGCAATTCTCCTGCGTCTTGAGCCTTTTATTATTCGTGGGTTGCGTCTCTCTTCAGGAGTCATTGATTGGATTATGGCCTTTTGTCTAGTCAACGCCTTCGCGTCAACGTCTTCAGCCCTGAAATTTTTTATCTTATCCATGCCGGGCAACATTCCAGCAATTTTCTCAATTGGTCCAAGTTTTTCTATTTGCTCAAACTGTTTCATGAGCGTCTCGAGATTAAATTGCTTTCCTGTTAATTCGGCTGGTTTGATTGCGTCTTGTTCACTTATTCCGGCTGCCTTGACCTTCTCAACGAGTCCCTGTATATCGCCCATACCCATAATGCGTCCGGCCATACGTTCGGGGCTAAAAGGTTCTAATGCGTCGGTGTTCTCTCCTACTCCGGCAAACTTAACTGGCACACCTGTTACTGCTCTGATTGCTAATGCGCTTCCGCCTCGTGCGTCTCCGTCAAGTTTCGTGAGTATTAATCCGGTAAGTGATAGTAATTCGTTGAAAGCCTTTGCAGAATTGACAGCTTCTTGGCCGATCATTGAGTCAACGACCAAAATTTTCTCGTGAGGTGGCAAAACTTCAGCTATGTTCTTCAGCTCTGACATTAATTCTTCATCAATGTGAAGTCTTCCTGCTGTATCGAGAATAATAACGTCGTTCATATGAGCTTGTGCAAAATCCTTCGCGCCCTTAACAACTTTCAACACGTCAGGATTATTATCAGTCGGGCCATAAAACGCGATCTTGGCATCGTCAGCTAAGACTCGTAACTGCTCAACAGCCGCCGGGCGTCGTAAATCGCAAGCCACTACTAACGGATTATGTGAGCCTTTGAGATAACGTGCTAGCTTTACGGTTGTTGTCGTCTTTCCTGAACCTTGCAAGCCGGCCATCAATATAACAGTGGGAGGTTTTGGCGAGATTATCAAGTTCTCTGCTTTCCCCATGAGGGCTATCAACTCTTCGTAAACTATCGCGGAAATTCTCTCGTGTGCGGTGATCGATGACAGGACTTCCAGACTCGTTGCGCGTTCTCTCATCTTTGCTATTAAGTCCTTGGCAACCCTGAAATCTACGTCGGCTTCCAACAAAGATCGCCTAACCTCACGTAAAGCGTTATCGACGTCGGCCTCTGACAATTTACCCTTGCTGCTCAACTTTGAAAATACTGACGATAATTTCTCCCGTAGCGTGTCAAACATGATCACTAGCCCTCCTTCTCTGCTAATTTCTGACGTAATGAGAAATTTTCTTGCTCTAAATCTGCGATACGTGCCTCAAGTTTATGATTAGTTGCCACAAAATGTAACTTTGCCTCAAATTGCTCAAGCTTACTCATAACGCGATTAGCCACATCGTGAACAGCCTGTCTACTCATTCCCAAAATTTTTCCCGCTTCAGTTGGAGTCAGATCCGAAAAACATAACGTCTCATAAATTTTTCGTTGGTTCTCGGTCAACAGCGGCGAGTAGAAATCGTACAACGAATCAAAATACATGCGGCGTGTAAAAATTTTACTGTCCCTAAATTCCTCATTGCAAACGCTGTCATTCATGGCTTGAATTATAAAGGGGGCTTATGTGCTTGTCAAGTAATCTTGATTTACGGGATTATGCACTCAAAATATTATGATTACTCATGATTTTGCCCTCTGCGATAATTCGTGTACCCCCCCCCGAACGAAAAATGCTATGCCCAATATTATCCAGATAAACAGCATAATATAGGACTCATTGCTCAATGAAACATTAAGCCCTGGAAGCGGGACCATTAAGAATAATCCCATCATAAGCGATAAAATCGACCCCAACGCCCCGAATATAACAATGTCAGTACGTTTTTCAGTGAAGGCGTATTTGCAGGCAGCTAATGAAGTGTACGCAAAACCTATTGACGCTCCTATCGAGGCCATATCGAACACCCAGCCCATTACAGCGCGTCCAAACAAGCACAAAATCACGGCAACAACTGTGCAGAATAATCCAGCATGCGTTGGGACACCGTTAGGATTGAGATAGCTGAACCATGAAGGGATCATTCCGTCGCGTGACATTGAGTACAACAAACGGCTTGTAGCTGTGTAGAAGCCAACAATTCCCGTGAGCATAGCCGCAACTACTGAACAAGTTATTACCGTCAAGCCAGTTTTTCCCATTAACATAAACGCAGCGTTTAACGTCGGCATACCTTGAATGCCACTTAGGTTTGAGATCGCGTCAATATATTCCGGCCAAGTTGCGTAAGCCGCAGGAAAGATCGAACATGCTAGCATGGCCAAGGCTATGTAAACAAAACCTCCGCAAACTATGCTTGTATCCATTACGAGTTTGACTTTATCGGACGAGAAGTCTGACTCCTCCATCAATTGAGGGACTGTATCAAAACCCACGAATGATTGAGGCCCTGTGACGAAAACTGCGAGAATTTGAGCAAAGAGTCCTTTCGTGAAAGTTTCTGTTTGAGGGTGAAAGATTGGTTGCAGATTCGAAACGTTGACTTGAGGACTAAACATTGCGGCCCCTATTATTACTAAGATACCTCCTAGCAGAATCATAACCATGAAAGTTTGAAGACTGCCCGTAGTTTTCACGCCCAACGAGTTTATGAACATGAACACTAAAAGCATACCTATAGCCAACAGCATTTCCCCGAAGTAAACGTGATAGCCAGCTACAGTGTAATGAAATCCGAACTGAAACGCATCTGCAAAGACTGCGCGCATAATCAAATTTAAGGCTGTAGCATTTAATGGTATGACGGATAAATACGAGAGACTCAAGAACCAAGCACACAAGAATCCATGATGAGTACCGAAGGCCATTTTTGCATAGATAAATTCTCCGCCGGTCATAGGGAATTTGTTGATCATATAGCTATAGTTGTACGAGATTATAAGCATGACAAACGTGGCAATCTCCATTGCTATGAGAGTTCCAAGCGGTCCAGCGTTCTTTAAGAATACCCCTCCAGGCATCACGAAAGCGCTCCAGCCTATTACACAGCCAAAAGCTAATGACCAAACGTTTAGTGGAGTAAGTTTTCTGTTGAGGTGCCTTTCATTGTCGAAAGTGAAAAACAGCATTTAATCGAGCCTTCTTTGTTCTGGAATATGTTGCCGAAATTATAGCATGCAGTGCTATACTAGCCTCAATCATTTACGATAAAGGGGCTTTGTTCGTAACATTATGTTTGCATTCAATCACGTAATTGACTCTACTTTCTTAGAGATAGCTATGCTTCCATTTTTGCTTGTTTTCTCGGTATTCCTTGCTGGGAGAATGGCTACGAGTCTTGAGATCAATAAACGATTTTTGCTGTTGGTGATATCGACATTTATAGCGGCTTCTTGTGAGACGATCATCGAGTTATTCACGGACATGCAAGTTGTAACGACGTACATGAAAGTATTTTACGTCACTATGAATATCAATGCTTATTGCCTTATGGCTTACGTAGCTGCGTACACCGGGAGCAACTCTAAAACTTTTATCAATGTGAATTTCTTCCTGCTATGTGTGAGCACAGTTATGTTGTTCATGTTCAAGTCGAATGAAAGCTTATACAAGTTATTCTCGCCGGGCTTTGCTGTTATATTCATAATCGAGGGGTTCGTTCTGCAATTAATTTATCAACATTATTACGGCAATGGTCAATTTCTCGTGATGAATCTCTTGTTCATTTTGCTTATAGACTCGTTTGTCGTTCAGTATATGTTCTCTCAAAACGTGCCATTGTTATATACGGTTGCTACTATGATGCTCGTGTTCACGTTCTTTTACATGGAAGCACCGTCTTATAGGCGATTGATAACAGCGCACAAGGAAGTTGACGCAGCACGAATTCAGACCGAAGCATCAATCAAGAAAGCCGAGGCCGCGAATAGAGCTAAGAGTAATTTTCTTGCCAGCACGTCTCACGAAATCCGTACACCTATGAACGCAATACTAGGCATTAACGATATGATAATCAACGAGCTTGGGGAAAAATCGGACTTGGAAGCCAGAAACGCCGCTCAAAGTATACGAAGAGCTGGAAATTATTTGCTTACACTCGTGAACAATATACTCGATATTTCCAAGATTGAGGCCGGAAAAATGGAACTTTATGAGAGCGATTACCACCTTTGGGAACTTCTGAAGGAATGCGAAGGCTACGTGATACACAAGATAAATGCTAACCCTAATATAAGATTCGTGCTTGATGCTGATCCAAACATGCCGGAACATTTACACGGAGACGTATTGAGGCTGAAACAGGCACTGATAAATTTGCTGGATAACGCTGTGAAATATACTGAACGCGGGAAGATCTCATTGACTGTTGGGGGCAGAGCTCTTGAGCGCGCAATAATAGTTTCGTTTGCTATCGAGGATACTGGCCTTGGAATGAAAGAAGAGGACATCAAAAAAATCTTTGAGCCATTTGAACGCGCAAATATAATTGAGACTAGAAATATTTTGGGGGCTGGCCTTGGCCTAACGCTTGTTAGAAATATCCTTGACATCATGAGCGGCACTATAGACATCAAGAGCACGTATAAAGAAGGCACGAGATTCACAGTAGAATTTCCGCAACACATAGCCTCTGGAGAGAAGTTCACGATAAAAGAGTACGAGGAATTTGTAACCATGAGCGAGACGGCAAAAGCTTTGGAGGCAGAGAAAGACGCAGGACCTTCAGTATGGCCGGACGCAAAAATTTTGGTGGTTGATGATACACCGGTTAATCTCGTTGTAGCTAAGGGAATGCTGAAAGACTCTCAAGCGCAAATTGACACGGCTGAATCTGGTGAAGACGCGTTGGACAAAATCAAAGCCGAACATTTTGACATAGTGTTTCTTGATCACAAGATGCCCGGTATGGACGGAATAGAGACGCTAAATCACGCAAAGAAATACGCACAAGATACGACATTTATAGCACTGACTGCGAACGCTGGAGCAAACGCCCGAAATGAATACATAGCCAACGGATTCGATGACTACCTGCCAAAACCTTTCAAGAGCTTGGAAATGATGAGAATACTGAAAACTTTCCTGAATAAGAAGAAATAAGATATAGGCCCCTCGCGTGAGGGGTTTTTTGTTGGTTATTTATAGGCTGCCTTCATTCGCTCCAAAGCGTCTGTTATGTATCTCGTAGGACACGCAATGTTCCAACGTTCAAAGCCTTCTCCCTGTTTGCCGAACACGTAGCCTTCATCGAAGAATAATTTTGCCTCGTTGTGATTGATACGTTCGAGTTCTTTGTAGTCAAGGCCAAGTCCGTTGAAGTCAAGCCACATTAAGTAAGTCCCTTCAAGGTCGAAAACTTTTATAGCTGGAAGTTCTTTGTTAATGAAGTCCGTGATTAATTTCCTGTTCGTGTCTATAACCTTCAGAGCCTCATCAAGCCACTTAGCACAATTTCTGTAAGCAGCTTCACACGCACGATAGCCAAGTATGTTGCATTTCGGATTAGGCTGACAAAGTTTGAGGGTGTTCAGGAATTTTTCACGCAATTCTGGATTCGGGATAAGAATACTTGAAGTCTGAAGGCCAGCTATGTTGAAAGTCTTGCTAGGCGCTGTGCAGATCACGGAATTATTCGCGAACTCTTCACTGATCGAGGCAAAGACAGTGTGCTTATGACCGGGCATTACAAGATCAAAATGAATCTCGTCCGACAAAACAAGCACGTGATTTTTCAAGCATATTTCGCCGATTCTCGTAAGCTCTTCACGAGTAAAGACTCGTCCGCAAGGATTATGAGGGCTGCAAAGAATCAACATTGTAGTATTAGGGTCAGCGGCTTTCCTCTCTAAATCGTCAAAATCAATCTCGTAGCGTGTGCCTGTATTTATTAACGGGTTATCAACCAAAACGCGCTTATTCATGGTTATGGCCTCATACATTGGATAATAAACAGGAGTGTTCAGTATGATTCCGTCGCCCTCGTTCGTGTAAGTTCTCACTGCCTGGAAAAATGCGTCAACGATTCCATGCGAAGGCAAAATCCATTCCGGTTTAGCGTCCCAATTATGGCGAGTCTTCAACCAAGCGCAAACGCTCTCTAAATAACTGCTCGTGGGATTAGCGTAACCCATTATTGAAGTATCAAGCTCACGTTTAAGCGCGTCAATTATCTCAGGTGCCGTAACAAATTCCATGTCAGCAACAGAAAACGGGATTATATCATCAGCTTCAGTTATGCCGAATTGTGCAAGCTCATTCCATTTGAATGAACCAGTGTGAAATCGTTTATGTACAGTTTCAAAATCGTACGTCATGAAAAATTCTCCCCTCCTAAATCTAAAACAATGCTCGAATAGCATTCAGGACGGCTATAATCATAACACCAACATCAGCGAAAACTGCCAGCCACATGTTAGCGAATCCCAACGCACCCAAAATCAGGCACAGGACTTTCACGCCCACGGAGAAGTAAATATTTTGCTTAACGATTTTGAGAGTCTTGCGAGAAATTTTTATTGCACGAGAAATTTTCAGCGGGTCATCGTCCATTAATACAACGTCAGCGGCTTCAATAGCAGCATCAGAACCAAGAGCCCCCATAGCTATTCCGACATCAGCACGTGATAAAACTGGCGCGTCATTAATCCCGTCCCCAACGAATGCGAACGCCTGATTCAATTCCTCAACCTTGGAAACTTTTTGGCCCGGCAATAATTCGCTGTAACATTCTTCAATCTCAAGGGCTTTGCTTACGTCGTTAGCTATAGCTTGCGAGTCTCCCGTCAACATTACAAGGCGTTTCACTCCTAAGTCTTTAATGGCCCTGATAGCTTCATGAGAGTTTTGCTTGATAACGTCAGAGATGATTATATGGCCGGCGTATTCCCCATTGATAGCAATATGTATCACGCTGCCTGAATCTTTGTCGCAAGGGTGCCACTTAGCGTTAATCTTGTCCATGAATTTTGAGCTGCCCACGCAAATTTCCTTACCATTGACCTTTGCTCGGACTCCATAGCCTGCAACTTCTTCAACGTCGTCAACTTTGCAATCGTCGCTTTCATTCGGGTAAGCTGCTCTCAAAGCGTCGGCTATAGGGTGGCTGGAAAATCTTTCAACATGTGCGGCCAAGTGTAATAACTCGTTCTCATTCAGTAAATCCGGGTGAACTGCTACGACCTCAAACACTCCTCGCGTTAAAGTCCCCGTTTTATCAAAGACCATGCACGAAATTTTCGAAAGAGTCTCAAGGAAGTTAGCACCCTTCACGAGAATCCCGGCGCGGCTTGCGCCTCCGATACCAGCAAAGAAAGTTAATGGCACGCTGATAACCAATGCACAGGGACAGCTTATAACAAGAAACGTTAAGGCCCTATAAATCCATTGCCCCCAATTCCCGAACAGCAACGAAGGAATTATTGCAAGTGCTAAAGCAGAGTAACAAACGATCGGAGTATAAACTTTTGCGAAACGTGTAATGAAGTTCTCGGCCTTGGCTTTACGTTCTCCGGCGTTTTCAACAAGGTCAAGAATCTTTGAGGCGGTCGAGTCGGAAAATTTGCGCGTGGTTTTAACCTTCAACACTCCAGAAAGATTTATCGTGCCGCTTAAAATTTCGTCGTCTACATTTACGCTTCGTGGAAGGCTTTCACCTGTTAATGCTTGTGTATCAATGCTTGAATGACCGTTGACAATTACCCCATCAATCGGAACTTTTTCACCTGGCCTAATGATTATTATCGTGCCTGGATTAATTTCTTCGGGCTTGACTCGCACAACTTGGCCTTCACGTTCGATAAAAGCGTAATCGGGTCGAATGTCCATAAGTTCTGTGATATTTTTGCGGCTCTTATCAACTGCATAGTCCTGGAATAATTCGCCAATCTGATACAGCAACATGACGGCTATAGCTTCGTTGTAATCCCCATTAGTGTAAATCGCAAGTGCAAACGCTCCAATCGTAGCTACAGCCATTAGGAAACATTCGTCGAAAATTTCGCGCTCTCTGATACCCTCCAAAGCTTCAAGCAAAACATCATAACCAACGATCAAATAAGGCACGAGATACAAGGCAAGTTTGAGAAGCCCTGAAGCCTCAACGAAATTCAACGCAACGAGAATAATCCCAGAAAGAACAATACGAGCCAACACAAATTTTTGCTTTGACTCCATAATAAGCACCACCCTCATGAATTAATAATCAAACGTTCAAACGATCATTTGAATATTTTTCATGATACTACGTTAGAATTTGCTGTCAATAAGATTCAGTTGGGCAGGGTATATCGAAAATTTCGCGTAGAGTTTTGTGTAATAGATCAGCTTCGTGTGTGTTGTTGAGTGAGTAATGAATTTCTTGACCGACTCTTGTGCCATTAACGAGATTGCTACGTCGTAAAAGTTGTAAGTGGTGAGATACAACAGCTTTACTCATTCCCAAGGCTGCTGCAATATCAGATACACATTCTTTGCTGTGACATAAGAGCCAAAAAATTTTGAGTCTTGTTCCGTCTCCAAGTTGCTGAAAGAGAGAAGCGGCCTGTGAGAATTTTTCGTTCTCCGGCATTTGAGCTAATACGGTTTGAATATTGCTGTCGTGATTGTGTGGAAGTTGCATAATATCTCCTGAAATTTCAGGGAAGTCTCCGAAAGAACTCCCCTTTTACAATGAATTAATTTCCAGTTCCAACGGTAATTGCAGAGAAAGTATTGACCTTATGCTCAAGATACATTATGTAACCTGTGTTAGGAACATTCTTGCGTTCTTCGTTGCTAGCGTCGTCAACAATGAAGCTTTTATTACTTCCAGAACCTATGCTCATAGTAGTTGTGCCTCTGCTAGTTGTTAGAGAACCATAAGCAATATCCGCATCATAAGGAGCGTTGGATTTCACTGTTGTAGTTTCTTCGTAGTTGTTATTCCACGGATACGGATTATATGGAGTGCTGCCTCCAGATTCGCCTGAACTTCCACCAGAATTATTTTCCTCTTCGTCAGTAGCGTTTGAAGTCGTTAATACCATGGAGTAATTCGTGTTAGCCATCATGTAAGTAGCGACGTTTATTCCGTTGATAGCATTAGCGGGTACGGTTTTGATTTCATTGCCGTAATTATCAACTAGCATAGCGTTCACATCTGTAGCAGAGCTATAGAACGAAGTCCCATAAATTGATTTAGGCGTTGAATGAATGTGTATAGGCGCACCAATCGGGAAAAATCTTAGCAGCTCCTGTATATCCAGCGCGAATAAATAAATCTTTGACTGATTAACCCTGTAAATCGGGAAGATCAATTTTGCAGTTTCATCTTCAGGTATTTCGCTAGCGTCAACTTGTGTACGTGGTTGATGATCAGCTATGTTGTTGGAGAGTAGGTCAGATATTTCGGAGGCATACCCGGCTACACCTTCCAAAGCGTCTTGAAGTTTTTCATATGCTGATACGTCAGTAAAATTGAAGTTTGTTTTCAATGCTGTACCGATGCTAACTCCTTGAGTTTCTGTGACGGGGTCCGTATATGTTGGCGTAGGATCGGGCGACGTTATGCTAGGAGCGCCTGGCGTTTCATCATGACTCACGCTTGGAGTAGGAGTAGGAATATACGGTGTATCAGGACTTACCACAGGTGGATTATCCGGTGAAGTTACCGGTTTAACATCAGGACTATTTAC
>ERZ842401.713-NODE-713-length-48909-cov-5.548143_pt1 | contig 48909 bp, 48 predicted proteins | sample MGYA00521270_ERZ842401 | MGnify/ENA primary metagenome ERZ842401 (study PRJEB31892, sample SAMEA3878208) | bioreactor metagenome | biome: Moose rumen | place: Sweden | collected 2011-10 | study: EMG produced TPA metagenomics assembly of the PRJEB12797 data set... | reverse complement strand
TTATTTTTAAACTTTTTTTTCAAAAAACTATTGACTATTCATAGTTGGTCTCCTACTTCTTTTTTACCACTAATTGATTTACGAGCGTTATTTTATCAAAAAAATATGATTTTGTCAATTTTAACTATATTTAAGTAATAAATCTATTATTTCTTTTTTGTCTTTGAAAATTGATGTATCTAGTATATACTTTTGTTTATTATTAAAAAAATATTTTAATAGAGGTATGTCATTCACTTTAAATTTAACCTTGTTTTTCTTTAAGTATCTGCATGTAAATAATTTACATGATATTGATTTTATAGTACACTTTCCATCTTTAAAATTTTTACATAATCCTCTATTTCTTCCGTAACAACAACCGTTAAGTGATTCTTTGCAATGAGAATTATTTCTCACTGATATACATTTATTATTTTTAAAATCACATATATTGTCATTGTTAAATTTATTATCCAAATAATCGCATACTATATCATAAATATAATTATATCTTTCTCTTAAATCTTTTTTGTTTGCTGCTTCTATCGTATATATTTTAAATTTTAAATCTTCATCCATAGTATCTTTAATGTTTTTGCCATTTTTTATTGTTTCATTATTATAATTTAGACAAAATAAAATTTTTTTATTCTTTTCTTTTTTTATTATCTTGTAAAAATTTTCATTGTTTTCTAAATATAAAGTTTTCATAATACCACCATCTTATATATATTATATAACTTAATCAAAAAAACAAAAAGGTAATATTATATATTACCTAACTGCTACTCCATACATATTCTTTCTTTTATAAGAAAACTCATTGTATATTATAACTGGATATAATCCATAAGAGTCATCATATATGTATAGTTTATCTTCATATATACCAAATATTGTATCATCAACTACTGACCATTCTTCTAATCCATTTAGATTAAATAATAAAATACTATTTTTATAATCGTTACCAAGACTTTTATAGAAGTTTCCTTCTTTGTCTTTAAAGTAGTAATGACCATTATTCTTTTTTATATCAGTAGTATCATATAATTTAGTTATTTTTTCATTTTTTATTCCTCTATTAAATATAACATTACTATTTGAAATACTTTCAAGCTTCATATCATTTAACTTTTCACCATCATAATACTTTACTTTATTTTCTTTACTTACTTCTAGTAATTTTTCTTTCTTAATATCTATTTTATACTGTTTATTTGTACTGCAATCTAAAAGATATATTTTATTCTTATATGAACCATTAAAATATATATTGGTTGATAATTCATATTCAACTACATCCATTTTATCTGATGTACCTTCAGCAAAGTCTACAGTATAAATTGTATCAAATCCTGGATCATCACTATTTGCATTCATTATATATAATTTATCATTTGTTTTTCCTATATATCTTGAATCATATATATCAAAATCAGTTATATCTTTGTTATAAGCTTTATCTTTGTTGATTGAGAAAAATCCTTTATAATTCCACACTACTATATTAAAATCTTCTGGCATATCTTCATAATACTTTATTGAAAGTGCTGTTCCATTCAGATCTTTTGCCTTTCTATTTAAATGCTCTTTTTTATAATTGTTTTTTTCTAGGAATTTATCTATTTTTTCAATTTTTTGATTAGTTCTTTTCATATATTCATAACTAACTAATTTTCCATCTATAATACATTCAGGAGTAGTATATATGTTGTCCTTAAATATTGGAAAGATACATTCAATATTATTTTCTTTAAATGTATATAAATCTTCTATTATCATTTTATTTTTGTGATAATTATGTTTTAAAGTATAGAAATATTTATTTTTGCCATTAATTACTTTTATATTATATAGGTGCTCTTTGTTAGTATATTTATAATCTTCTTCTATAGTAAGCTTTTTGTTTTCGTTTGAATTAAATTCATACTCGTAACTGTAACTTTTTACAAAGAATATTACTATAAACTCATAAAATAAAAATAATAAAAATAAACTAACTAATATTGGTATTATTCTTTTCATATCTTACACCTCTATATTATATATTATAAAAAAAAGAGTCTTTATTTTCAAGACTCATTTTCTTCTTTATCTTTTTTTTTGGTTTGACCTATTCTTTTCTTCATTATATGCATATAATTTGAAATTTGTGAATAAATCTCAGGTAACGCTCTTTTAGATACATTTGATAACACAATAAACTCTTTTACTGTATCTATCATTACTTTTCCCCAGATAATTGATCCAACTATTTTCAAGTCATTGAACATTTCTGGTGTTACTGAATCAATGAAGTATCCAAATACAACTCTTTTTCTTCCTATTAAAATTCTTTCTGTTGTTAGAGCTATTACACATGTTTCAAATATATGAAATGGATTATCGTTTTTTTGAGCTATAAAGGCATAGAGTACTTCTTCTCCTTCATTCAAGTGTTTTTCAACTACGCTTGAATTTTTTCTATATCTCCAGCCGATTGTAATTGGATATTTTCTTTTAAAACGTGCGACAAAATCTGTAACGGTACGTTTTCCTTCTGGCATAATACCAACTCCTTTTATTCGTTAATTATACCATATTTCTTAAATAATTCAACTAATGATGCTCCACTTGTCTCTCCAGCTATTGAATCAACAATTTTTCCATCTTTAACAATAAGTGTTGTAGGTGTTCCCCAACCTTCACTAAAGAATTCATCTGACGATTGTAATTTTGTTAATCCATCATTATCTAATTCATCAGTATTTAAATAATTAATTGTTATATCGTATTTATAAACTAAATTTTCCATAATAGGTTTTTGAACTGCACAGTGTGAGCAAGTAGGTCTTCCAATATAGATTACTGATGCTTCTTCACCTTTTAATAATGATAAATATTCATCTATTCCAATTCCTTTTAGATCTTTCTTTTCTTCATCTTTAATTGCAGCACTTTCATCACTTACTCCACCAGTTCCATCTGTTGAAGTTGTTGTTGAAGTTGATGATGTTCCATTTTCATCATATTTACCATTTTTATTAGAAGCAATGCAACTAACAATAATTGCAGCTAAAAGTATAACAATTGCAACAATTGTAAATATTTTGTTTCTTTTTTCATCATCACTACTTGTTTTAATTACTTTTTCTTCTTTTAATGATTCTAATTCTTCTTGTTCTTCAATTAATTTGATTTCTTCAATTTTCTTTTTTGATTGTGTTTTCTTTCCTGCAGATGTTGTTGTCTTTTTAGCAGGAGTTTTTGCTGTTGTTCTTACACTTGTTGATTTCTTTGCACCAGTAGATGTTGTTTTTGCTGCTGATGTTTTACTTCTAGTACCATTTTTAGCAGTAGTAGCTTTTTTTGTTGTTGTACTTTTACTTGCTGCTGCAGTTGTTTTCTTTTTTGTTGCAGTACTGCTTGAAGATTTTGTAGTCCCTTTTTTATTCCCAGTATTTGTCTTTTTCTTTGTATTTGCCATCATGACCATCCTTTCATAATAAAATTATAACATATTTTCTATTTTTTCAAGTATTTTTTTGCTAATTTTCTCCAAAATGTCCTTAAAATAGTTTAAAATTTCACTTTTTATATCTATATCTTCTTCTTTTTCTTCGTATTCACTCCACATTCTTAATTTTTTTTCTTTTGCTTTTTCTTCTTTTTTTTCTAATTTTTCTACATATAAATAATCTTTATAAACATACTTTACTTCTGCATAACCTTTTGCAACTAAATCTTCTTGTAATAATTTATCATCTACATATATCCATGCAAGTATTCTTCCGTATTTGTCTCTTTTATCACTATTTGGATCATATTCTAATTCTATTTTTTCTGCGTTAGTAAGCTTCTTGCATGTATAATTACTAGCTTCTTCTCCATATGGTTCTTTTTTGTCCTTACTGTTTTCAGGTGTATTAATCGCTAAAAATCTAACTTTCTCTTCTTCTTTACCTATTTTAAATATTGCTGTATCTCCATCTACGCACTTTACTAGTTTTACTTTTTCTTTTGCTAAAATCCTTATAGGAAAAAGCGTTATTATTAACAATATTGATATTATTATTTTCTTCATTGTATCACCAATTATATTATACTAAATTATCATAAAAAAAGAAAATAGAAATCTATTTTCTTTATTGCTTTAATGTCGGTGTAATCCTGTTTTGACATTTTATTATGCAACTGGTGGTTGTGGTGGATTTGATTGTGATTGATCTTGAACTTCAGTTGCAGGTTGCTGTGGTGCTACAGTAGGTGCAGCAGGTTGTTCTACTGGAGCTACTGTTGGTTGTGAAACAGGAGCTTGTGCACTTTGTGTTGTTCCATTGTATACAGCATCTTTACTAAATGCTAAGATTGGCATACAAATTACACTAAAGAAAACAGTTGCAACTCCAAATCCTGTACTCTTACCAAATTTATGTGCAAGTTCAATATATATTTTAAACATTGCATAAATATTTGCGATTGGTACAAAGAATAATACTATGTACCATACTGGTAATTCTACTATTTGTAATAAAACAATTATGTTATAAATTGGGATAATTGCTGCCCATCCTGGTTTTCCAGCCTTTGTGAAGATTTTCCACATAGAAACAAGCATTAATACTCCAATAATTACATAAATTACCATGTATGCTCCTAGTGCTGCAAATGCTCCTCCTGTTGATGCTGGATCATATGTATTTGTTGTATAAGTATAGTCATAACCCATAAAATATATACCTCCTAATATAGTATGAATTTTTTAAATAGCTTAAGTTAACGATTACACCCATTTTAAACTCACTCTATTTTCTTAATTGTATCATGAATAAATTTTTTTTACTAGATTTTTTAAAAAAAAAAGAAGATTTAACTTCTTTTTTCTAAATATTCATCGTATGAAGAATATTTATCAACTATTGTTCCATCTTCTTTTATCTCAATTATTCTATTTGTTACAGTACTATTTAACTCGTGGTCACGGCTTGTTAAAATAATACTTCCATCAAATCGTATTAATCCTTTATTTAAAGATGTAATACTTTCTAGATCTAAATGGTTAGTAGGTTCATCTAATACTAAGAAATTTGGATTTTCAAGCATACATTTACTTAACATACATCTTGCTTTTTCTCCACCTGAAAGTACTTCTACTTTTTTAAATACATCATCTCCTGAGAAAAGCATTCTTCCTAAGAATCCACGTAGTACTGTTTCATCATCTATTTCATAGTACTGTCCAATCCATTCCATTATATTCTTATTTGTGTCTTTAAAGAAACTTGTATTATCCTGTGGTAAATAACTTGGATTAATAGTTTTACCCCATTCAACTGTTCCTTTATAATCTCTATCAAGTCCCATTAATATATTAAATAAAGTTGTTTTTGGTAAGTCGTCTTCAGCAATAATATTTATTTTATCACCTTTCATAACAGTAAAGTTAACTTTATTTAATATTTTTTTACCATCTATTTCTTTTGTTAAATTTGTTACTTTTAGTATTTCTTTTCCAACTGGTTTTTCTATTTTAAATTCTATAAATGGATATTTTCTCGATGATGGTACTATTTCATCTAATACTATCTTTTCTAACATTTTCTTTCTTGATGTTGCTTGTTTACTCTTTGATGCATTAGCCGAGAATCTAGCAATAAAATCTTGTAATTCTTTTATTTTGTCTTCTTTCTTTTTATTTGATTCTTTCATCTGTTTTAATGCAAGTTCTGATGATTCATACCAGAAATCATAGTTACCTATGTATAATTTTATTTTATTAAAGTCTAAGTCTGCTATATGTGTACATACTTTATTTAAGAAGTGTCTATCATGGGATACTACTATTACTGTGTTATTAAAGTTAATTAAGAATTCTTCAAGCCAACTAATCGCATCTATATCAAGTGAGTTTGTGGGCTCGTCTAAAAGTAATACATCAGGATTTCCAAATAGTGCCTGTGCAAGAAGTACTTTTACGCGTTGTTTAACAGGTATTTCTTTCATTAGCATATAATGATATCCTTCTTTTACTCCTAAACTATTAAGAATAGTAGCTGCGTCTGCTTCACTTTCCCATCCATTTAAATCCATGAACTCTCCTTCAAGTTCTGCAAGTCTCATACCATCTTCATCACTAAATTCTGTTTGACTATAAAGTTTATTTTTTTCTTCAATTATCTTCCAAAGCTTGGAATTACCCATTATAACAGTATCAATTACTCTTTCTTCATCATACATGTAATGATCTTGCTTTAAAAAAGAAAGGCGCTCTCCTTTTCCTAAAACAACTTCACCAGTAGATGTTTCTTGCTCTCCTGATAGTATCTTTAAAAATGTTGATTTCCCTGCGCCATTAGCACCTATTAAACCATAACAATTACCATCAGTAAATTTGATATTAACGTCTTCAAATAATACTCTTTTTCCAAATCTTAAACTTACATTATTTACCTGTAACATAATATCCCCTCCGCCAATAAATTTTACCATAAAATAAAAGTAAGCGCAAACAATTAATATTAATTTGCACTTATGTTATGTTTTTTTATTTTTTTTCTAACTTTTTATTTTTTTCTATTTCATAGTTATCGTGCTCTCTTAGTGTTAGTTCTGTTAGATAGAAAGCATCAAAATATCGAGGCTTATCTATTTTTTCTGTTACTATCTCACCATCTTTAACACTCATAATTTCAACTTCGTAATCCATACCTTCTTTTCCATCTTTTTTAGGCATGAAATATGAATATCCAATAGTTACTCTTTTATTTTTATCACTTGATATTTTAGATGCTACATTCATCAAGTATTCAATTTCACTTTCACTATATATGTCACCACCATAATAAATTATTAAATCATTATCTTCAAGTCTTCTGTTCTTATCATTTTTAGCCATTCTTACATATGCTGTACCTCCACCAAAAACTTGGACTTTACAATTATCATAATATCTTCTATATTTATCTACTTGTGGCCAGTATGCATTATGTGATATTAATGCTATACTTAGATTTCTTCCTTTTTCTAATTCGTTAATTAAATATTCTCCTTGATTTATTGCCATCCCTTACCTCCTACTTTTTTCACTAGAATGTTTTCATATTGATTGTACCACATATTAATTATTTTGTTTTTTTAATTTTTTTATATCATCATTTTTATTACTATTTATTTCCCAATTTAATAATTTATCTTTTATCCAGGTGTATAATTCATTTGAACTTGTCACACAACTATTAAATCCTTCTTTTTCCATAAATGTTCTTGCTTCACTATAAAACTCTTTTTCTAAGTCCACAATTCTTGAACATATATCTACTTCAAACACTATTTCATCCATTATATGTGTTGTTTTCATTTTATATCCAAGTTTTTCTAAAGATAATCTTATTAGTTCTTCAAATTTTTCTTTTCCTTTTACTGAATTAAATTCTTCTCCAATTAATTTATAAAAATTTTTATGCATATTTTTAAAATTAAATAAATAGTTTGAATATTTATTTTCACTATTATTTCCATCTAATTTTTTAAGTATTTCTTCTAGTTCTTTATATTCATAGATAAACTCAGATGTTTCAAATTCTAGTGTGCATTGTCCAAGTTCATCATAATTATTATCTAGGGCAATAAGTTCTTCTTCCAATAGTCTTTTATATACTATACTTAAAAATATAGTGTAATCCATTTTAAATCTATTAAATATTATATTATCATTTGATAAATTATTTAGTGCCTCATTTACTACTTCTAAACTGGTATTTATTATATTTTCACTTTTTTCTTTTTGAATCATAATTCCTCCATTTTTTTATCCTTATGTTTGTACTAATAATTAAAACTGTTCTTTATTTGTATACATACTCTTTTACTTTTTCTAAATTTTCTTTACTATCATCGTAAAAATTCTCTATTAAACTTTTACTACTTTCTATTATTCTTTTTGCTCTTTTATAGCTTTCTATTAATTCATCTTTTGTAAATGTATTAACTTGTTTTATATCCTGTGATGGATAACTAAGAGTTACTTCTTCTTCTAATATTTTTTTATCAACTTTATATTTTCCATTTGGGCAAATTATTTTCTTTCCATCTATAATTGTGCATTCTACTGGATTAGTTGGATCAAGTAGTATTATTCCTTCATCTGATACTAACGTTACTTCATGATTAGTTCTTCCTTTAAATTCAGATAATCTTTGAAGAAAAGTTGATCTTGTTATATTACTATTTAGATTTCTTTTTATTTTTGTTAATCCTTTTATTTTACTATCTTTTAAATATATACCAATACTTCTTGGTGATTGATTATAAGTATCCATAAAATATATAACATCTCTTAATAATTTTGCATTATGTCTACAACATCCTTTTCCTAAAAATATAGTTAAATACTCATTATCGATGTTGGTGCTATCAAATATATATTTTTTGTTATCTGAAAAATATCCATTCCATAAAAGATAACAAAAAGCATAAAAAATTTCATGAATGTTATCTAAATGTAATTCATCCATTAATTTTGAAATTTTTTTTACCTCTTCATTATATAATTTACTACTATTATGTTCTTCAAAGAGCATTCCTGCTATAAGCATATTACCACCTTCTTTTATTTTATTAGTATTTTTATTTTTTCTTTAGTTTCTTCGTATAAATTTTTTCTTCTTAAATAGCCTGGATGATATGTCCATATTATATTATTTTTATCATCGTATATTACTGGTGAAGATTTTGACGGATATCTTCCTAATAAACTTGAATCTTTATATTCTAAAAAGCTATCAACAACTACATAGTATGGACTTGTTGGTCCACATACAAAAAGTGTATACTCAGGATTAAAAAAGTCATTTAAGAAAATTAGGTTTTCTTTACTCATATCAAGTAGTTTTTCATGTCTTGCTGGCTTTCCATATCCTATTTTATTCCCACATATAAATATGTTTGACCAAATTATACTACTTGCTACTTCTTCTTGTTCTAAAGACTCTTTTATAAACTTCCAAAATGGAGATTTATAGGTTTTATTTTTTAAAAAATTATAATACTCCTCTTCTAATTTTTTACTTGTTATTTCACTTAGTCCTTTTTTATAATTTACCCAACCGTTTGTTTCTTGACCTATGTACATTATTTTTCTTTTTAGACTACTTAAGTATTCATTATCAGATGAGACTAGTAATGGTGAAGATAAATCTATATGTTCATCTTCAATTAACTTTTTATAATTTTCTAATACTTCTTTATTATGCTCTGTTAATTTATTCACACTAATCCCTCCTTTTTGACCTTATATTATAACATATCCTTAATCAAAAAAAAAGAAATAGATAACTATTTCATAAAATTAGAAAGGAATTTTGATGTTTTATATACTATATCAGTACTTTGCCTAATAGCATATCCTTTTCCTAAAGCTTTTCCTCCAATTGTAAGCATTGATATTATAGCTGTTACTAATGCACTAATTATTACTGTATTATAATCTGTCGTAGTTATTAGTATTGTTGCTATTGTAACACCAGCAGAACCTGAGGCAACTCCACAAACGTCTCCAACTACATCGCAACAAACCGATGAAACTCTACTTGCATTATTAATTAGTCTTACTGCAATACTTGATCCTTTTACTTTTTTTGATGCCATACTATTAAATATATGTATATCAGCTGCTGTAGTAGCAACTCCAATAACATCAAATAATATTCCTAATATTATAAATATTAATGTAACTATAACTGCAATTATAAGTCCTACGTTTCCTAGTATTAGTTCCCCAAAAAAACCCATAATAATTGATATTATGAATGCAAGTAATGTCACAGTTACAATCCACTCGGCATTTGTCCTTTTTATTTTTTTCTTTCTCATATTCCTCCAAAAACAAATAAATGGCTCTAAATGTGATAAATTCTTAGCCTTAGGTCAAGCAGGCTTTCCCCAATTCTTACATATTCGTTACCAAATATGCGGTTCCCCTTTAAAAGAAAAGATATGATGTCACCATTCATATAGCTTGATCACCACTTAGTACCAACTTTAATCTCACAAATAGATACACTCTAGGAAATTTCTTCCCCAACTCCTCACTATTAATCCTTTTTTGCAAGAGTAATTTCATAGTATGATTATTTGATTTTTGGCCGAAAATTTAAATAATCTTAACCTAATTCCAAAGCTCTCACTCAAGACAAGCTACGCTACACATAACTTTCGCCACGATGTAGGTTTAATCCTAAGTCATAACTGGTCCATCAGAATAATTCGTATAGGCTAGTTACAAGATTAGGTCTCCGCAAGTCATGGGTCATGGTGCATATGCCATTATGCTTTGCCCATAACTCTCATCTCCAGCATTCACCCCTTTTTGGGCAAAAGAAGCAAACACCAGAGGTTTCATAGGTATGCTCTTTAACGATAGTTTATCCCCGTCCTCATAGCAATTGTGTTGACTAGAATAATGCGCCATTTATTTTATTTTAAACTATATAATTTTGAAACTTCCTTAGTACTTAGTTTCCTATATTCTCCACTTTTTAAATCAACAACATTTAAAAATGCAATTGATTCTCTCTTTAATTTTATTACTGGATGATTAATATATTCAAATAATTTTTTTACTTCGTGATTATGTCCTTCATGAAGTATTACTGTTAAATATGTAGAATTAGAATTTATATCATATTTTCTAAACTTTACTTTATCAGGTTTTAAAAACTCATTTTCAAGTTTTATACCTTTTTCTAAAGTATGTATTTCCTCACCCATAACTTTTCCTTCTACTTTTACATAATAAGATTTTTCTATATTATTTTTTGGATGAGTTAATATATTTGCTAGTTCCCCATCATTTGTTAAAATAAGTGCTCCAGTCGTGTCATAATCGAGTCTTCCAACAGGATATATTCTTTTATCAGTATTAATTAGTTCTACTACTGTCTTTCTACCTTTATCGTCACTACTTGAACAAATAACTCCACGTGGTTTATTTAAAAGATAGTATTCTTTTATCTCTTTTCTTAACTCTTTACCGTCGACACTAATTATATCGCTTCCTGATACTTTATCTCCTAGAGCTGCTAATTCACCATTAATTCTTACTCTATTTTCTTTTATCAGCTCTTCTGCTTTTCTTCTTGAACAAATACCAGAAGAAGCAATTACTTTTTGTACGCGTTCCATAAAATCACCTAGAGTAATTATACATTATTTTAAAGAAAAAAGAAATACTTGATATAAAAGTAATTAAATGTTATAATATGACATGTTTATTGAGGGGATATTATGAATTTATACAAACAAGCAATGCTACTTAGATATTATAAATATGATTTAAAAACTGCTAGGAAAAAGATTACAGCTCATAGGATTATATTTTTTACTTTAACTAATATTTCGAACTTTTTATATAGTAAAACAAAAGATTTATCTTTTCTTTTTTTATCTTACTATTTTCTAATGGAACAATTTAATTCATTTAGAAATCTTGAGATTTATTCTAATGAATATTATGATTTAAAGAATATGTATGATGATATTATTGAAAAATATAATGAGGATATTAATAAAACTTTTGATTTTACAAATCCTATAGAGGTAGCTCAGGCATTTAATTTTGCTTTTAAAGCTGGTTTTTTATCTAAAGATTGTTTATTTTCTTATTCAAATAATAATAAAGAATTAATTGAAAATTCCTCTATACTTGGAGCTAGTATTTTTACTGGAAAAGGTTGTTGTAGGCATTCATCAAGATTACTTTCTGATATATTAAATGATTATGGATTTAATAGTACTACTATTTCTACAGGTTTTAATTCTGTTGAATCTATTGAGTTTGATGGTATTTCAATGTCTATGTTGGATTTGGTTTTATCTTTAGCTACTTCTATTCTTGAATTTGATAATGATAATATTAATGAAAATGAAATTTTTGATTCTCTTTCTAATTTATTTCATGATAAATCTACTATTAGAGAAAAATGGAAATATGATAGAGAAAATGTACCTAGAAATCATTCTATAGTAGGTGTTAGTCATGATGGTTTATCTTATTATATTGATTCTACAAATGATGAATATTACAGAATGAATAATGAAATTGGTAGACTTGTAAATGAGTTTGATACTATAGAAAATACTATTAAAAATGGAATATTTGAGACAACTAATGATAGAAGAAAAGTAAAGAAAATTACTTCTCTTCCAGCAGCAGACTTTGATTTTATAATTCGTACTTCTGGTAATACTAATAAATTATTAAGTGAGAATTTTGATGTCTTTGAAAAATTTTATAATGATAATCATGAAGCTTATGAAGAAATAACAGAAAAACTTAAAAAAATTAATATGTAAAAAATAGTATTTCTTTAATACTATTTTTTTGATACAATAATACTTGAGGTGATAAGGTGAATATAATTAATAGAATTAAAGAAAGGGCTAAGAGTAATATAAAGACTATTGTTTTACCAGAAGCAGATGATATTAGGACTTTAAAAGCAGCTAGAATGATTACTGATGAAAAGTTTGCTAAAGTTATACTTATTGGAGATTATAATACTGTAGATGAAATTTCTAAAAGTAATAATATAGATATTCATGACATAGAATTTATTGATCCTAAGACTTATAATGATTCAGAAAAATTAGTTAATGAATTTTATGAACTTAGAAAAAATAAAGGTATTACTTTAGATGATGCTAAAGACACTATTATGAATAACTATCTTTATTTTGGATGTATGCTTGTATATGATGGAATAGCTGATGGTCAAGTAAGTGGTGCAACACATACTACTGCTGATACATTAAGACCTGCACTTCAGATAATCAAAACAAAAAAGGATACAAAAGTTGCTTCTTGTTTCTTCCTTATGGATCTTAAAGAGAATTCTTTTGGTTCAAATGGTACTTTTGTTTATTCTGATTGTGGTATGATACAAAATCCTACTAGCTTAGAACTTGTTGAAATCGCTAAAAGTTCTGCTGATACTTTTAAGCTACTTGTAGAAGATGAAGCAAAAATTGCTTTCTTATCTCATTCTTCATTTGGTAGTAGTAAATGTGATGATGTATCTAAGGTTCAAGAGGCTGTTAAATCTTTTAAAGAACAATACAGTGATTATAATGCTGACGGGGAAATGCAATTTGATTGTGCTGTGATACCTGAAGTTGCTAAGACAAAAGCACCTTCTTCTAAAGTTGCTGGACGAGCTAATGTACTAATATTTCCAGATTTAGATGCTGGAAATATTGCTTATAAAATTACTGAACGTCTTGCTCATGCTGAAGCATATGGACCTATTACTCAAGGCTTAAAAAAACCTGTTAATGACTTATCACGTGGTTGCAATGAATATGATATTGTTGGAGCTGTAGCTATAACCGCTGTTCAGGCTTCATGCAATAATTAAGGAGGTATATTATGGATAATTATGGTGATATTTTTGCAATGTTTGCTGGGGTTGGTATTTTTTTAGGATTAATTGTTCTTGCTATTGCTGTTTTTCAAATAGTTGTTACTTGGAAAGTATTTAAAAAAGCAGGTAAACAAGGATGGGAAGCAATTGTACCAATTTATTCTACTTGGATTTTAAATGAAATCTGTGGACTTAATTGGTGGTGGTTCTTAATTTCTATTTCAGGGTTACTTGTTTCTATATTAAGAATTCCTGGATTAAGTCAATTAACTTCTCTAGCTTCACTTCTTGCTAATGTTAATATGGCATATAATCTATCTAAGAAATTTAATAAAGATAATGGGTTCTTTATTGTACTAGCATTAATACCTGTTGTTGGTTATTCAATGCTTGCTTTTGATCAGAATGCTAATTATGATGCTAATGTTACAGTATCAAGCAATGGTTTCTTCCATGAATCTAATGGAACAAATAATACAAATAATTCTAATAACAATTCTAATACAACTAATACTACTCAGGCAGGCGGAAAATTCTGTCATAATTGTGGTGCTAAACTTGACCAAGGTTCTACATTCTGTAGTAGTTGCGGTACAAAACAAGATTAAAAAAATAAACTCAAATGAGTTTATTTTTTTATCTTTCTTACTTTATATTTTTTAGTGCCATATTTAGTAACTTGATTTCTTCCACCCTTTTTTGATTCGTATAGTGCTTTATCAGCTTTTTCTATTAGTTCATTTATATTTTCTAAGTTAGAGTTAATTACTACACCTACACTTATTGTTATATTTTCTCCAAGTGCAAGTTCTTTCATTCTGTCTGACAATTCTTCTCTAATGTCCTCTATTCTTTTATTTATTACATCTTCTGAGCAACCAACAAATGCAATTAAAAATTCGTCTCCACCCAATCTACAAACATAGTCGTTTACTCTTGTATTTCTTCTAATTGTTTCAGTTACTATCTTTAAAACTAAATCCCCTACATTATGCCCATATGTATCATTAACATGCTTAAAATCGTCTATGTCACACATTACTGCTGCGCTACACTCTCTAATTCTAGGTAGTATTCTCCTGTTATTTAAGCCGGTCAATGTATCGATATTAGCTATTTCAGATAAATAATTTCTTTCTTGAATTAGTTTCTTTATTAAGTATACAAGTTCTATATCTTCTACTTTATCTATTTTTTCTAAAATTTTTTCTATATAGCAATTATTTTCTAGCATAAATACCTCCGATGCATTTATATTATATTAAATATTATAACATAATGTTTCTTTAAAAAAAAAATAAAATAGAATAATCTATTTTATTTTTAATTTATTTCAATTTGTTTTTTAGTTTCTATTTCTTGTTTTTTAGGAACTGTAATTGTTAATGTACCATCTATGAGCTTTGCACTTATCATATCTTCGTCTATATCACCTAGATAAAAGCTTCTTGAATACTCATTATATACTCTTTCACGTCTTATATAATTACGATCACTCTCTTCGTCGTTTCTTTCTTCTTTAGATGCTTTTACTGTTAGATTACCTTTATCACATTCTATTTTAATTTCATCTTTCTTATAACCAGGTAAATCCATTTCAACGAAGTAATTACCTTCTTTTTCATAGATGTCACACTTCATTTTACCTTCTCCTTCAAATAGACTGTTAATTGAGTCATCAAAATATAATTTTGGTATTAACATAATATCATCTTCCTTTCATTTTTAGTTATACCACTTATTTTAGCACTTGTCAAGTAAGAGTGCTAATTTTATTAATATTATATGTTTATTTTTTCATTTTATACAAAATTAGTTATTTACCTATACTATATTATTTTTATCGAATAAGTTAAATTGGAGGTAATAATATGTATAATAATTATAATATGATGAGAAATTCATATATTCGTAATAATAATTTTAATGATTTTATGGATTCTTCATATTTTTTTGATAATGGATTTATGAATGGTATTTCTAATATACCTAATAATTCTTATAATCAAAATTTTAAAATAACAAGTCCTACTGAGGGATATTCACGTGGTAATTTATTTTCTGATCTATATAGTCAGTATAAAAACTATGATCCAAAAAGACTTGTTTCAAATGATCCTAAAACAAAGCTTTGGCTTGAAATGAGTGAAAACTTTTTTGCAGCTCATGAAATAAATCTTTATTTGGATATTAATCCAAATGATCAATCAATGATTGAGCTATTTAACGATTACAGAAAAAAAGCTGATAATTTAAAGAAAGAATATGAAAGTAAATATGGTCCAATATGTCTTTCTAGTGATGAACTTGATCAATCACCATTCTTATGGGTAAAAGATAATTATCCTTGGGAAGGAGGAAATAACTAATGTGGGTTTATGAGAAAAAACTTCAATATCCAGTTAATATTAAAAAGAAAAATTTGAAGATGGCCAAATATTTAACTACTCAATATGGTGGTTCAAATGGTGAATTGGGTGCTGCTTTAAGATATTTAAATCAAAGATATACAATGCCTGATAATAGAGGTAAAGCATTACTTACTGATATAGCAACTGAAGAAATGGCTCATATTGAAATGATTTCTACTATGATATATCAATTAATGAAGGATGCTACTTTAGATGAATTAGAAGAAGCTGGTTTATTAAGTCATTATGCAGAACATAATAAATCACTTTACCCTACTGATTCTAATGGTGTTCCATTTACTGTTTCTTATTTTGCAACTACTGGTGATCCACTTGCGGATTTAGCAGAAGATATGGCTGCTGAACAAAAAGCTAGAAGTATCTATGAAAATTTAATAGACTTAGCTGATGATCCAGATATAATAGCTCCACTTCTTTGGCTTAGACAAAGAGAGATAGTTCATTATACAAGATTTAAAGAATTATTTGAATATTATGATAAAACTTTAAATAAAAAAGAAACTATGTAAATAAAAAAACAATCACAAAAGTGATTGCTTTTTTTCTTTATTAGAATAATCTTGGTAATATATAGCACATTACGAATAGAGCAACTAAAATTGATGGAGCCATTGAATATAATACTTTATCTTTATCAATATTAAGTGCATCTTTAGTAGTTGCTACTAAATTTACAATACTTAAAACTAATCCAATAACAAATAGTAATAATCCAAATCCAATTTTTACATATGAGAATATTGATGCAAGTACTAGTGCACAAATCATATATACACTTGATAAACCTGTTACAATTAGTATTTTCTTAAAGTTTGTATTTTCTTTAAATATTACTTTTGTCATTAAAGTCATCATTCCTGCATATGTTACTAGATATACTGCAACATAGAAGAATATTTTAAAGAATACTGATCCAAATGATATATTTGCGATTGATGAAAATTGTCCAAGAGAGCCTAAAGATCCAAGACCAAACATTGATCCAAATCCTCCAGCTGCTGTTGTTAAACTAGCAATTAGCTTCATCAATGAATCTATTAAAGCGTATCCAAATATTCCACTGAATAATGAAGTTACGCCTAAGAATATAAGACTTATTACTAAATTATTATCTGTACTATATTCTTTTACAGTTGTAGATGGTGTTTTAAATATATTTTTAATGATTTCTCCAAAATCATCAAACACTCCTCCACTTGTTTTTGTTGTTTTAGTTTGTTTTTCTGTTTTTGTTTCTTTTTTTGAACAGTTACATACTTCTCCTTCTTTTAGCGCTTTACCACATTTTGTACAAAATTTTGCCATTTTTTACTCCTCCTAATTTATTTTTAATATCTTGAAAAATATGTTGGTAATGATTCAACATTCATTAATTTATATGTATCACCACTTAAGTCATATGTTAAATAAGTGTAATAATAATCACTCTTCTTAATCTCTTTCTCGTTATAAGTTAGTGAATAATCATATGTTCCTTTTATAGTAAATCTTACTGTTCCATCATTTTGTGAACTAATTCTTGTTATTTCGGCAGCTGTATAATTAACACTATTTAATTTATATGATAAACCAGAGATTTTTGATTTGAATGAATCATAATTAGTCTTTAATTTCTTATCAAAATTTTTATTTGTTAATTTATCAAACTCTGTTCCTGCAATAATACCTGTAAACATATCATTTAAATCTTTAATTGATTGTTTAGAAACCTTTTCTTTCATTTTTTCAGAAATATTATCCATTGATAAACTAAATTTATAATTATTATTATATGAACTTGGAGTTACTGTTTCATCTGATGTTATTCCATTCTTTAAAGTAACCTTAACAGGTGTTTTTACTGCAAATACTTGGCTTAATACATATACGTCATTAGTTGATGATGATTTATCTTTGTTTAAATAATTACTTTTTACTTCTACTCCACCATATACTACTTTAGCTCCTGTAGGAACTGTAATAGTATAATCTTTAATTAATGATGATTCTGCATAAGCATCAGATACTACCCAGTTATCAAAGAATAAATATGCTTTTTTAGTAGTTTTTTTCATTTTTATTTTTATTTCTTTTGCATCTGTTGACCCTTCTTCAGTATAATTAACAGGTACTGTGCTTGTTAATTTTCCTAAATCATATTGAGCAATTCCAACAGTATAATTTAGAATTTTCTTCGAATCATTTTGTTTCATTATTGTTTTATATACTTCTTCAGAAACAAATGTCTTATCTCCGCTTTCGATGTTTACTTCATATTTATATAAAGTTGAATAATCTCCTGAAACACGAGCTTTCATGTATTTCTTTACAACATTTTCTGGTTTAGTTAATGATGAAAATACACAACATACAATAATTATTAATGCAACTACTGCGGAAGAAATTATTATGATCAACTTATTTTGCTTAGACATAGGTTTCTTTTCGGATACAGTCTTTTTTGAAGTTTTCTTAACTTCTTCTTTTTTCTCTTCTTTTAATTTTGTACCGCAGTTTTCACAAAATGCAGCACCCTTTTCGTTTTTTGTTCCACACTCTGGACAAAACATTTTACCACTTCCTCACTTATATTTTAATTAATACTTCTCATTTGTCAATAATTAATCTAGTCTTTATTAATGTCTTTCCACTGCCAATTGTTGATCACATCCATATCTAATCCGTACTCACTAATATATTCTTTGTGTTCAACTAGTTTATTAAGACATTCCTGATATAATGCACCTCCTCTATTTCCTAAAAATTCAAGATACTTTAGTGCATCCATAACTATATGATATCTATCAATATGATTTTGTACTCTCATGTCAAATGGTGTTGTAATAGTTCCTTCTTCTCTGTATCCATGAACATGCATATTTTTATTGTGTCTTCTATGTGCTAGTTCATGTATTATTGATGGATATCCATGGAAGTTAAATATTATAGGTTTGTCTTTTGTAAACAACATATCATAGCTTAAATCATCAAGTCCATGTGGATGTTCAGTATTTGATTGTAATTTCATTAAATCAACGACATTTATTGTTCTAATTTTTAAATCTTTAAAGTTTTCATGAAGTATTGATACTGCAGCTAAAGTTTCGATTGTAGGAGTATCACCACAACAAGCCATTACTATGTCTGGTTCTGTGCCTTGATCATTACTTGCCCAATCCCAAATACCAATTCCATTTGTACAATGTTTTACTGCTTCATCCATACTTAACCACTGATATCTTGGATGTTTTGAAGCAACTATTGCATTAATATAATTTTTACTTTTTATACAGTGATCAAAGCATGATAGTAAGCAGTTTGCATCTGGTGGTAAATATATTCTTGTAATATCAGCTTTCTTTGTTATTAAATGATTTAAGAATCCTGGATCTTGATGAGTAAATCCATTATGATCCTGTTGCCAAATATGAGATGTTAATATGTAGTTAAGTGATCCTATATCTTCTCTCCATTGAAGATCATGGCAAACTTTTAACCATTTAGCATGTTGACTTGCCATTGAATCTACTACTCTAATAAAAGCTTCATAGCAGTGGAAGAATCCGTATCTACCAGTAAGTAAGTATCCTTCTAGCCATCCTTCACACATATGCTCTGAAAGATATGAATCTATTACTCTACCACTTCTTGCTAAGAATTCATCTGTTTCATATGTTTCGGCTTCCCATTGTCTATTTGTTGAATCAAATACATGATTTAATCTATTTGATAACGCTTCATCTGGTCCAAATATTCTGAAGTTTTTATTCTTCTCATTCAATTTAATTATATTCTCAACATATTTCCCTAGAACCATCATATCTGATTCTATTACTCCACCATGATTTTCAATTTCAACTTTAAAATCCCTAAAGTCTGGAGTTCTAAGAGTTTTGGATAATTTTCCTCCGTTTGCATATGGGCTTGCTCCCATTCTCTTGTCTCCTACTGGAGTCATTTCTTTAATGTCTGGAAGAACATGTCCTTCATCATCAAATAGTTCTTCAGGATGATAACTTCTTAGCCATTTTTCTAATATTTCTAGGTTTTCTTGATGTTCTTCATCTATCATTACTGGAACTTGATGACTTCTAAAACTATTTTCAAGCATTTTTCCATCAACAAACTTTGGGCCAGTCCATCCTTTTGGTGTTTTTAAAATTATTAGTGGCCATTTAGGTCTTCTTGTGTCGCCATTTTCTCTAGCATTTCTCCAAATTGCTCTTATTCTTTCGATACATTCATCCATTACATTTGCCATTATTTCATGAAGAATCATTGGATTATTACCTTCAACTATATATGGTTCATATCCATAACCTTTATATAAACTTATTAGTTCTTCTTCACTAATTCTTGCTAGTACTGTTGGATTTGCAATTTTATATCCGTTTAAATGTAATATTGGAAGAACTGCACCATCTTCTTTTGGATTTACAAATTTATTTCCATGCCAACTAGTAGCAAGTGGTCCTGTTTCTGCTTCTCCATCACCTATTACACAACAGGCTATTAAATTAGGATTATCAAATACTGCACCATAAGCATGTGAAAGACTATATCCTAATTCTCCACCCTCATTTATTGAACCAGGGGTTTCTGGTGCTGCGTGTGAAGAAATTCCTCCAGGAAAGCTAAATTGCTTACATAATTTTTTTAATCCTTCATAATCTTCTGAAATATTTGGATATACTTCGCTATATGTTCCTTCTAGATAAACATTAGTTACACTAGCCTGCCCACCATGTCCAGGTCCTGAAATATAAATCATATCTTGATCATATTTTTTTATTACACGATTCAAATGTGTATAAATGAAGTTTTGTCCTGGAACTGTTCCCCAGTGACCAACTAGCTTTTTCTTGATATCAGTTAGTAGCAAAGGTCTATTTAATAATGGGTTATCAAGTAAATACATTTGACAAGCTGATAAATAATTTGCTGTTCTAAAATATCTATCAAGTTTACTTAATTCTTCTAAGCTTAGTTTATTCATAACTCTCTCCCTTTTTATTTTGTATGAGTATTTTCCTACTCTTCTACATTATAATAATAACATATTATTACTATTTTATCTAGATATTAAGTTGAATTTTTGAGTAAATTGGGTATAATAATTTTGGAGGTTAATTATGAAAGAAAAATACATAAATTTATTACTTGACAGATGTGTAAACTTTGAAAAAAGTAAGTCTCTTTTTATTAGTTATGATAAAGCAAATCAGGATTTTGTAGATGATGTAATTAAGAAGGCAAAAGAAATGGGAATTGAAGATATTTATCTTGATTGTGATGACATTAATAAGACTGTATCAAAGCTTTCTACCCTTTCTTTAGAAGAAATTGAAAAAGACCCTTATTTTGATAAATCAATGTGGGATGTATACGCTAAAAAAGATGCAACTTTTATAATGTTTGATACAGAGTTTCCTGGTATGATGGATAATATTAATCCTGAAAAGATAACGAAAGCTAAACAAATTAATAGAGAAAGTCGTCCAATTTTTAGAAAGAAAGAAGGTTCTATGCAAATATCATGGTGTATTCTAGCTCTTCCAAATGAAGTATGGGCTAAAGATATTTTTCCAAATGATGACAATGCATTTGAAAAGCTTGAAGAACTTATTTATAAGTGCTGTATGGTTTATGAAGATGATCCTATTAAGGCTTGGAATGAATTTTTAGATAAAAGTAATAAATTATCTGAAAAACTAAATGATTTAAAAATAAAATCACTTCACTATACTAATTCTTTAGGTACTGATTTAAATATTGTTATGCCAGAAGGATCTATTTGGGTTAGTGCTGGTAATGAAGGTGGAAACTCAATTGTTAATATGCCTACATATGAAATATTTTCATCACCTGATTATAAAAAGACTAATGGTGTTGTTTATAATGCTCTTCCACTTGTATATGGTGGTGGTAAAATTGATAAGTTTTTTATCGAATTTAAAGATGGTAAAGTTGTAAATTATGATGCAGAAGTTGGAAAAGAAATACTTAAAGGAATTATTGAAAGTGATTCTAATAGCTCCTTTCTAGGAGAAGTTGCTTTAGTTAATAATGATTCTCCTATTTCTAATACTGGAGTTGTTTTTGGTACAACATTATTTGATGAAAATGCTGCTTGTCACTTAGCTCTTGGTGATGGTTTTCCTGAATGTATAGAAAATGGTCAAGATATGACTGAACAGGAGCTACTTGATCATGGTATTAATCAATCTAAGAATCATGTTGATTTTATGATTGGTACACCTGATTTGGAGATTGAGGCTGAAACAGAAAAAGGAAAAGTTAAGATATTTACTAAAGGAAATTTTTCAATATAAAACAAAATACAAGATCAAAATCGATCTTGTATTTTTTTATGGTACATATTCAAGAATACGGACGTCATAATTATTATCATTTGGTACAGATTGTAGTACTATTCTATATCTATTTGGTATATCAGTTGGTGCTTCAGCTATTGCTTCTGTTGAACCTGTAATTATTCCATCATAGTAATATACTTGTCCTGAAGTTTTTTTAATACCTATACCTGTATTTGTACATGCTCCTGTAACTATTGGATCAGTTGTTGAAACGGTAGCGTTATTCTCACCTATTGTAATTGTTCCATTAGTTAAGTAAATTCCATAAACTGTTGTACCTTTATATGCTTCAATACTTCCAGATTTTAAATTAAATGTTCCATTTGTATTATTAATTCCTGCAATCCAAGACCTACTTGAAGAAATCTTTATTTTTCCACTATTGAAATTGCATGTTCCTGAATTTGATATTCCATATAAATAATAATTACCCGAACCCGGTTCGAAATCAACACTAGCATTTATATTATTTATAGTTGCAGTACCACTATTTAATAATATACTTGTCCCGAAAGTAGAATTAAGAGTATACCCTGTAACATTTAATTCTCCAGCATTTTCAATAGACCAAGTTCTTGTATTATCTGGAAAATTATGTGTCACGTTATTTATTTTCAATATCGCTCCACTACTATTAGCAGTTCCACCATTTGTTAAAGTAATATTTTTTATTTCTGCTTCTGAAAGTCCATTATTTGAAACAGATGAACATTTATAATAAGTACATACTAAGTTTGCATTGTTTTCAACTGTAAGTTTTGCAGTATCTGCTGTATCACCATAGCTGTAAAAATTATTTCCACTAGATGTCATTGTTCCTCCATTTACTGTAACTGTTCCATTATTATTTGAAACTATATTAGTTGAATTAATTATAGAATTTTGCAATAATACTGTTCCTTTAATATTTGCAATTAGATATCCTCCATTTGATGAATTACCAGTTATATCAGAATCTTTAATCTCTAATTTTGAATTTTCTGTGTTTGCAACTAATGTAGTATTTAAATCAGATGAAGTAACATTTTCAAGATATAGTTCATTATTATTCTGGATATTAATCTTGTTTTTAATTTCTATATTCTTTAATTTAATAATACTATTATTTGTAATGTTATTATCGTTTCTATTTGATATTATGTAACCATTATTTGATACACTATCTTTTATAGTTAATTCACCAGAATTTGTTACATTTTTTAGGAAATTTACTTCATGATTATTTAAATCAAGCGTTACCTTTTTATTTGGTATTGTAACATTTTCATATATTGATGCATCATCTACTACTGTTAATGTTTCATTATCCTCTACTTCAGAGAATGCTATGTTAAGACTTTTATAGTCTTTATTTTGTTCTTCATTATGGACTATTACTGTTTGTGGAATTAGATATGCTGTATGAAGGGTTATATCATCATCTGTTTCTTCATCATATGTAATTATTGTATCTGTTTCAAATTCATTTATTACTCCGTAGAATGCATCTGTTTGACCCTTCATTATTCCATCATAGAATTTAAGTGGCTGATTATTTGCAAGATATACTCCATATGTTTTTCCAATAATTACTGGTTTATGTGGATTCTCAATTGTTCCATCTTTTGTTCCTAATGTTAGTGTTCCACCTTCTGTATATACAGCAGTAGTTGCATCACTAACAATAGTTCCACCTTTTACATTTAAAACATTTCTAAATCCAACAGCGTAGTATCCAGAGCTATGAATATATCCTCCATTTATGGTTATTGTTGTATAACCGTTACCTGAGGAAAGACTTACTCTATCTGTTGTTTCTATTGTTCCACCGTTTATTATGCCTTCACCATATATAGTTACAGTTGTATATATATTACCTCCATTTATTGTAGAAAGATTCCCTCCTAATGTAATTCCTATATTAGAATTGAATTCTCCACCATTAATAGTCAGTGTTCCTCTCTCTTGAGCTAATGGTGATGCTCCATTAATATTGAAAATACCATCATCAATTATTAAATCAGCACTATCATTATTTTGTAAAATTAATCCACCTTGCCAAGAAGTATTTCCACTCTCATAAGTTCCACCTTCAATTTTTAAACTCCCTTGGTTAATAAGCATCTTTTTAATCGAATTATTATAAATTTTTCCACTATTATTTCCACTACTATCCTTTAAATCAAGTGTTCCTAAATTTGTTATTGAATTAACAGTTCTAATTGTATATCCATTTAAATCAAGTGTAATATTCTTACCAGCAGGTATTTCTGAACTATAAGCAATATTTCCATTATTAATTACTTCTATTGTTCCAGTTGTTTCAATTGCATTTATTGCTTTCTTTAATGATGAATATGTATTTGTTCCTACTTTCAAGAATGGAGTTTGAAGATCTAAATAAGCTGTATTATATACTTCATCATCTATTGTTTCTGTTCCTGATGTTACTATATAGTCTTCTGGAATATCAGTAAATTCTCCTATATAGTTAGAATCTTTTCCTTTAAATATTCCGTCGTAATAATATACATCGCCAGAAATATTAGCACCACTTGTTTCTCCGATAAACACTGGTTTAAGAATTGGTGCTTCATCAGTATTTGATCCAAGAGTTATTCCATTTCCTCCATTAAATCCATATCTTTTTCCTTTAAAAGTTCCACCATTAACTTTTACACCTACTCCTCTACCGTTAGTAAAACTATCTAGATTTTCAGAAATATAAGTTCCACCATTTATTGTAAGAGCAGCTGTTCCATAGTAATCAAGGCTTAGTGCTGCACTATTGGTACATTTTGCATCTACATCATTAATTACTACTTCACCACCTCCATATTTTATTGCTGGATTATTTTCTCCTCTAACTACTGCATTTTCAACAATTGTGTTTTCAGAAAGTTGAAGTCCAGTCCCTGTAGTTGAAGTAAATGTTCCTCCTGTAATAGTGGTATATTTAGGTGCAATTACAGCTGTTGTATAATTTGGATAACTATATGGGCTATTATTTGTAAATTCTCCTCCACTAATTAATGTTGTTGAGCCTTCTATTCTAGCACTTTCTATTATAGTATAAATCGATTTTGATTCAAATATTCCTCCACTTATTTCTATATTTTTGTAATTATTTAAGTTGAGTAGATAATATCCAGTACTCAAAAAGTTTCCATCTTCTATTTTTAAATTTGCATTTGAATCTTCTACTGTTATTAATTTTAAATAAGCTTCAAGGTTTCCAGATTTAATATTTAAAGTCCCTTTATTTAGTATAATCGGATTATTAATTGAGTTACTATCACTTTGTAGTTTTCCTAATTTATTTTGAGTATTATCTAAAATTGTAAGTGTTCCATTATTTTCTAATGTATCATTATTTAATAATGTTTTTCCATTTAAATCAAGTGTGATATTCGAAGTAGATGGAATGATTCCTTTTTCAATTATCATTGCATTCTTAATTATTTTAATTGTTCCTTCATTTCCAGCTGCATCTATTGCATCTTGAATAGAATTATATTCTGTGTTATTTACTTCTAAGAAATTTTCTTGAACTACAGGATAAGCTGATTGATATAGTTCCTCATCAATTGTTTCTGTTCCTTCAAAAACCGAATGCTTTTCTCTCATATCACTAAAAGTTCCATAGAAACCTCTTGTTTTACCATATAATGTTCCATCATAGAAATTACAATTAGCATTATTTTCAATATATACGCCATATAAATTTCCTCTAATTATTGGTTTTGTTATATCAAGTGAAGTTTCCTTATTTCCTATTGTTGTTGTACCACTTGTTTGATATAATCCGTAGTTTCCACCTACGATTGTTCCTCCTGTTATATTTGCAGAAGAATTGCCAAACTGTACACCATTTGAACTAGTTGATGTAATAGTTCCTCCGTTTATGGTTAAATATCTACTGGTTGAAATAGCAGCTCCAGTATCAGATGTAATTATTCCATCATTTATTGTTATTGCTCCACCAACGATACCATTAGTTTTTCCAGTAATAGTTCCTCCGTTTACTGTTATATTTCCATATCCATATTTTGAATACAGTGCATAACTATTTGTTGACTCTATTATTCCTGATGTAATAGTTAAATTTCCATCGCTCATAACGGCAGCTCCACTATTTCTAATAGTATTATTGATTAATTCACCTTTTGTTACTGAAATTTCTAAGTAAGTCATATTTGAATTTTTTACAATTGACTCCATGTCTCCGTTTAATACTACAGGTCCAACATATGTTCCTCCTGTAACGTTTGCTTTAGTTGTATTCCATCCTACTACTATTCCATACGCATATTCATATGGAGTAGTTAGATTATTTAAATATAGTTCTCCATTATTACAATATAATTGATAATAGCTATTTCCAGATCTACTTAAATTTGAATTTGAAACTGTTAACTTATTTCCTTCATTAAATATTCCAACTATATCTCCACCTGTTATTGTTACTTCCTCTGTTGAAACATTATGAATACCATAGCTGTTTGATGTAATTGTAGTGGTATTATCAAATACTAAATCTCCACCATTTTTAATTTCTAATGCATATTTATCAGTAGCTGTTAATGTTGAATTTATTATATTTAAATCCCCACTATTTTCAATTAAATTCTTTCCTGTATCTCCTTGTGATAATGATATATCATTTATGTTTAATGTTCCATTATTTACAATATTTTCACGAACAATCATTGAACCTTTTGTAGTATCACTATTTTTTAATGTTAATGTTCCATTATTTATGATTGCTGCTCCTTCTTCTACATTGTAGCCAGCAATATCAAGTGATATTATTTGGTTAGAATTTATTGTTGTTTCATGTGAATCTCTAAAGTTATTTATTGCATATATATTAGGATTATCATTTGTTGAAGCATCTACTGCATCTTGTAATAATTTGTAGTAAACATCTTTATTATTTATCATTTTTTTAACGATTGCGTCAATTGTTGGTGATAGATATGCTTTTTGACAATTATTATCGTCATCATGATCTACTATATAATAATATCCTTCTTCTAGTTCATTATAAATATCTGTTACAGCTATTTTTCCTTCTATATATCCATCATAGAAGTTGAATGTTCCATTTTGAGTAAGACCGTTAACGTTTTCTCCACCAAATATTACAATGCTATCCGCAATCATATTTCCATCATGTGTTCCGACATTTACTGTTCCAGTATTAACAAATGGAGAACTTTCAGTATTAGATATTCTACCATTATCTATTGTTAAAGTTCCACTATTTGTTATTGTTCCTGTTACTGTAAATCCACCTAAATCAAATGAAATATCTTTTATATTAGTTGCGTTTTCTGTAGTTGATTTTAATAAATATACTTTATCATCAGTTACTGCTGCATCAAATGCTTTTTGTATTGTTGTATAATATTTTGTATTTATTCTTGCAACGTAGTCTGCTTCTGTTTTCCATATTGCTTTTACTGTTACATTTGCTGCTGGCATTGTTACTGTGTTTTCATTTAAACTATTTGTTTCTGTTGTTTCTTCCCAACCATCAAATATATAGTTTTCTTTTATTGGATCTTCTAGAGTAAGAGTTTCTCCTTCTTCTAGATTTACTTCAGTATTACTAGATGATGCATTATAGAATCCACCATTTGGATCTATTGTAACTGTATATCTTGGTGTATTATCTTCCTGCCACTGGGCAATTACTTTTACATCATCATTTTCTACATGGACATTTGTTTTTCCATTCTCATCTTTTTCTAATGTTGTTCCGTCTGTTTTTTTAAAGTATAAGAATTCGTATCCTTCTCTTTCAGGTGCATCAAGTAAGTTATCACTATTCTTATCAGCTTTTATTTCTGTTAATTTATTTGAACCATTATATGTTCCACCATTTGGATCAACAATTATACTTGGATAATTTTCACATACTGATTTTTGTACATAATTAATTGTAAATGTTAGATTTAAACTTTTATCTTCATCAAGTAAATCGTCACTTGTTATATCATCTCTATAGTTTACTTTTACAGTAATTGTTTTTCTTGATTCTTTTTCTAGTAGATCACATTTTTTAATCTCTGTTCCATCTTTATATGTTACGTCAAATGTAACTAAGTCTTTTACAGAATCATCAAGTTCTCCAAATTCTACAGAATCAATCATCGCATCAATTGTACCATCGTTGACGGTATCAACATCAAACTCATAATAGTCTCCTGGTTTATTCAAAGTAATATTAAAATCTACTTCTTGTTTATCATCCGTTATTTTAGTTTCAGTAGATACTACTCCACTCTCATTTTGGATTCTATCAAAATATATTATCCATTTATTACTTTTAACACCACTTGTTCCAGCTATTTTTAAATTAGCTGATAGTGCCGCATAACCTATGCCTATTACTAATAATAAGGCAAATACTAATAATTTCCACTTACTTTTAATCTTCATGACACACCTCTTATTATATAATTATATTTTATCATTTTATTTGGATAAAAAAAAGAACTTTTAATAAAGTTCTTTTTCTAATTTATACTTTTTCCATTAACATATAATTTATAACCATTAAAATCAATATTTGAATTTGATGAATCAGCATTATCTAAACTTGTAATATATGAATCTCCTGTTAATGTTATTTTTGAATCTTTATCAAGTTTTAGTGTAATACTTTTTGCTGTATTATCTTTATTAATTGTTCCTTCATATGTTGAATTTGTTAAATTAATTACTGCTTCTGATATTTTATCTACTTCAATATCTCCTTTTAAACTTTCTTTTGTTGCATTTAATGTAACATTTCCTCCATTTGATCCTTCATTTCCCCATTCACTTGTTCCTTTAGCACTAATTAATAAATTACTTCCATAACTTAATGTTGTACTTTCTAGATTAATTACTGCATCTGTATTAGTTATAAAAAACATTGGAGCTGTTTTGTAGTAATCTGAATCTTTTTGTATTGTTAAACTTGAGTTTTTAGCAGTAAATGTTCCTGTTCCTTCTGATGCATCTCCACTCATTGATTGATAAATCATTACACCTGCTTGATCAGTTGTTCCACGATTACCTTTTGCACTAGCTTCTAGTGTTGAATTTGAAACAGTTGCACTGTTTTTACCTTCTATAACTACCATTTGTGACCCATTTGCTGTACCTTTTGTTTTAGTTATCTGTATATCTCCTGTTGAATATATTACAGGAGATCCACTACCATTAGTCTCTAGTGTTGAATTTTTTATTTTTACTGTTCCTTCTCCTCTATCTGTTGCAAGTGTAGCGCAGCTTCCTCCTTGAGTAGTTATAGTTAAATTATCACCTTCTATATATCCACCATATGTCGCATCTAATCCTCTTGATGATGATTCTCCAGTTGTGGTAATTGTTGAATCACTAATGTAGATTTTTGAATCTTCTCCTGTTGAGAATACTGCATTACTTCCTTTTGCATTTGTTGTTATTTTTGTATTTTTTATTGTAGCTGTTGAATTTTTTGTAACAAGAATTCCAGCATTAACTCCATAAAATTCTGAATTTTCTGTGTTAGAACTATCTCCTCCGGCTTTATTAATTGTTGCATTTTCTAAAGTTAAATTACCACCATTCTGTACTAGTACTGCACTTTCATCTGATGCATTTGTTTTAATTGTTTTTCCACTTAATGTTTCTTCTTTTTCTACTGTTGTTTTTCCGCTTACTTTAACATTACTATTTTCGCTTGTATTATTGGTAGTTTCATTTGAGCTTTTTAATACATTTTTAGTTAAATATCCTTCAGTGTAAGTTAAACATCCTGTTAGAATTATTGTACTTAATATGCATATTAATAATTTATCTTTTGATGTAAATGTTTCTTTAAAAGTTTTTTTATTAAATCCAGACATAATTAAATACATAATTAACAACGAAATAACTAAACTTTCTAATCCAAAAATTACATAATAAATTGTTCCAATACTTTTTTCATTACTACTTGTATTATTATTCATATCTGGTGGAGTCATTCCATTTCCACCTTTATTTCCCATTCCACCATCACTATTCATATCTGGTGGAGTCATATTATTATCATTATTCACATTTTCATCATTATTCATTGATGTTACATTTGAATCATTATTCTCACTTATTTCATTTTCTTGTCTTTTATTAGGTCTTTCATTATTACCATTTTCACCTGGTCTTCTTCTATTGTTGTTGTTACTATTGTTCTCATTATTATTTCCATCATTATTAGGCATTTCTGGTGGTGTATTTTCATCAGAGTTTTGACTGTTTTCTCCGTTATTATCTGGTGGAGTCATATTATTTTCACTATTTCCATTCATATCAGGTGGAGTTCTCATATCATTATTTCCGCCCATTTCTGGCATATTGTTTCCACTTATACTTTGTGAATTACTTTCTTGTGCAGAAATACTTTTATTTGCCTTGTACATAGTAAAATATGTTCCACCAATCAATACAATAATTAAAGATATCATTATTATATTTTTTATTAATCTTTTATTTTTCATTTTTCCTTCCTTTCATTTATATAAACAATTTTTAAAATTGTAAGTCAAAGTTGTAATCTTTCTTTCTATTAAATCACCTTCCTTTCATTTACAACTATATAGTACTAACTAAATATTAAATGAAAATTAAAAAAGTAAAAAAATATTTTTTTTTACTTCTTTTTTAAGACTACTCTAAATGTAGTATAACCATTTTCTGATTTTGCATTTATTTTTCCATTATGATTTTCTACTATTTTTTTAGCAATAGCAAGTCCTAAACCATATCTATTTTCTTTTCTATTTCTTGCTTTATCAACCCTATAGAATCTTTCAAATATTTTTTCTTCTTCTCCCTTTGGAATAGGTTCTCCTTCATTTTGTACTTCAAGAATTATACTACTTTTATCATTCTTTAAATTAACTTTTATTTTTCCTTTACTATTTGTATGTTTAACTGCATTATCTAATAATATTGACATTAATTCTTTTAGCTCATCACTATCACATTTTATTTTTATATTATTTTCTATATTGGATTCTAATTCTATATTTTTTTCAAAACATAAACTTTCAAAAGTTAGTGATGATTTTTCTACTATCTTTGATAAATTATTTACGCTTAGTTCTTTTTTAGTATTATTTTCTATTTTAGCTAAATCAAGTAAATTTAGTATCAATTTATTCATTCTTTCAGATTCATTTTTTATGTTATCTAAATATTTCTTTTCACTCATATCGTTTTCTAGTGCTTCACTTGATGCCATTATGACAGCAAGTGGTGTTTTTAATTCATGTGATGAATCTGCGATAAATTGTTGTTGCTTTTCAAATGCTTCAATTACTGGTTTGATTATCCATTTTGTAAGTAGAATCGATATTGTAATTATTAATGATTCTAACAAGATAAATAATAGAATTGATGTATTTAAATAATGTTTTAAATTACTATTAATTTTTGAATTATCTATTATTATTAAATTATTATCTTTTGTATAACTATATGAGTATTTATTAGTATAAAGATTTCCAATATGTTTTTCTTTATTATTATCTTTTAGGATTTTTTCAGCAACTTTCTCTATTTCTTCTGTATCTGTTTCATTTTCTGAATGACTTACTATACTATTTATTTTTCCATCTTCTAAAATTATTGTATAAATAGTTGCATCAATAAACTTTCTTTCTTCTAATGGTTCTTTTTTTTCAAAAGCTTCTTCTGGTTCCTTTTTTTCTATTTTTTCTTTTTCAAAAAAGTTATCTCTATTTTCTTTTGTTTTATCTATGTCCATTCTTTTCAAATTATCTTCTATGCTTTTATAAGAGTTTCTATAATTTTGATAATTATATATAAATAATACTGAAATAGAAAAAACTGTTAATATTGTAAAAATGGTGAAAAATAACTTATTTTTTAGTTTTTTCATTCTTTTTCCTCCAACTTATAACCCATTCCTCTAATTGCTTTTATTGTTACATTTGTTCCAATTGCTTTAAATTTCTTTCTAATAAATGAAAGATAAGCTTCTAGATTGTTAGATTCTGTTTCTCTTTCAATTCCCCATACTTTATCATATATTTGATCTTTAGAAACTATTATATTAGCATTTTCTATTAAATATTCTAGAAGTTGGAATTCTTTTTTACCTATTTCAATATTTTCACCTGTTTTCTTACTTTCTATAGTTGATGTTTTTAGATTTAATTTCAAATCTTTATATTCAAGAATATCTTTTACTACATTGTCATTTCCTTTTCTTAATTGAATATTTACACGAGCTACTAATTCTTCTAGATGAAATGGTTTTGTCATGTAGTCATCTGCTCCATTCAAAAGTCCTTCTAACTTGTCATTTAGTTCTCCTTTAGCAGTAAGCATTATTACTTTAGTATTAATACTATTTTCTCTTATTTGTTTTAATATTTCAAATCCATTTACATATGGTAACATTACATCAAGAATTATTAAATCATAAATATCTGATAATGCATTATATAGTCCTTCTTCTCCATCTAAACTTACATCTACTGCAAACTTTTCTTTTACTAATCTTGTTTTTACTAAATCGGCAAGTGATTCTTCATCCTCAACTACAAGTATTCTCATATTTTCACCTCTTCGACATTGTATAATACTTTTATTAAAATAATATTAAAACTTTAAAATTATTATAAAAAAAACATTGATAAATATCAATGAATTCTTAAAAAATAGGCATTTTATAATTTGTATATAAAAGTACACCAATCATTATAATAATTATTATTATAGAGAAACCTAAAAAAGTTGCTGCAACTCCTTTAATTAACACATTATTTTTATTGTTAATATCATTTATGTCGTTTTTTTTCTTTTTTGTCTTTAATTCTTTATTATTAACTTTACCTTTTTTCATATCTCACACCTATACTTTACTACTTTCTAGTATATCATATATGTTTTTCTACTAGGTCACTAAATTACTATCATAATTGTAAAGATATGTAAATCACTTTATTTCTAGTCCTATTGGACAATGATCACTTCCAAGTATTTCATCATATATAATACTTTCTTTTATATTATTAATGTAATTTTTTGATACTATAAAATAATCCAATCTCCAACCAATATTTTTTTCTCTTGCATGTCCCATATAGCTCCACCAAGAGTATTTATTTTTTTCATCTGGATTAAAATATCTAAATGTATCTATAAAACCGGATTCCAATAATTTGGTAAATTTATCTCTTTCTTCATAAGTAAATCCAGCATTTCCAATATTTGCTTTAGCATTTTTTATATCCATTTCAGTATGTGCAACATTAAAATCTCCGCAAACTATTACTGGTTTCTTTTCTTCTAATTTTTTTAAATATTCTTTGAAATCATCTTCCCATTTCATACGATATTCAAGTCTTGATAAGTCTCTTTTTACATTTGGAACATATACAGTTACCAAATAGAAATCATCATACTCTAAAGTAATCATTCTTCCTTCATGATCATGTTCATCTATATTCATTCCAAAACTTACATTTAATGGTTTTATTTTTGAAAAGACTAATATTCCAGAATATCCTTTTTTCTCTGCTGGATTTAGATATTCATAATATCCTTCTGGATGGAAATCATACTCTTCTTTTAATGCTTTTACTTCTTGTAAACAGATTATATCTGGATTAAGCTTATTAAAATTTTCTTCAAAACCTTTTTTTAGACAAGCTCTAAAGCCTGCTACATTAAATGATACTATTTTCATATTTTTTCACTTCCTAAATAGATTATAACAAAAAAAGAATGCTTTCGCATCCTTTTCAATTATAAGCAAATAATTTCAAATATGTAAATATTAATTTTAACTTAGAAATTTTTAATACAATATGAGTGATATTCTAGTCAAAAGGCAAATATTTTAAGATTTACTATTCTTATATTATTAACGTATAATTCCCCTTTTCAGTTAAGATAATATCACTTATATACTTATAAATCAAATATATATTTTTAATACCAGCTATAAATATTTTTTATATCTTTTTATAAGTCTTTTCTTTGTTGATATTCTTTTTTTCTATTTCTTTTAATACTTCAAATGTACTTGTTGAAAAAAAGTCAAATTCATATACTTCATTATTATAAAAAGCTGTTGTTTTATTTTCATCATAATCGTTCCATATTAATAAGTAGTCTTCATCAAGTAATAGTAAATATTCCTTATATATATCAAAATATTTTTCCTTTTCTTCTTTTGTACTTGATATTAACAATCTTGTTAGAGGTTTATCATTATAATAATATTTTTTACTATTATTTTCTACTATTTTTTCAACACTTTCATTTAAATTTGTTGTTGTTTGGAATATCTTTCTGAATTTTTCAACATCTATATCTAAATTTAACGATTCATATATTTTCTTATCTGCTTCTTTAAATCTACTACTACGTAAATAATCTGTATCAGTAAGAACAGTTAAACCAATTAAAAATTTCTCTTCTTCACTAAAATTATATATATGTCTGAATAAATCATATAATAGAAGCCCTGTACTAGCATATTCCATTTCTAATGTGTTTTCAACTTGTCCTGATATAATATGATGATCTATTGCTCCTACCACATTATTTTTAGGAAGATCATCTAAAGTATTATGATCTACCAAAATTATTTTTTTATCTCCAAATTCAGATATTATTTCAGGTTCTTCTGGTAAAACTTCTTTTATTAACTTTTTATCTTGTTCTTGGTATTCATAACCTTTATCTAATATACAAAAGTGTGCATCTATATTAAAACTAGATAAAATATTTTTTAAAATATAACTTGATACTATACTGTCCAAATCAGGATGATTATGTCCTAAAATATATGCTCCTTTTCTGGCATCTAGAATCATCTTTTTTAACTTTTCTTCTTTTAAAATACTTCTTGCTCTCATTAGTATTCTACCAAAGTTATTTGCTCCGCTATAATCTTTTCCTACACCCCAATAATATTCATCAACTGTTTTTTCTACTATTATTTCATTTCTTGTTTCAATAAGTTTATTTTGTATTTCTTCATTTTGTCTAAATTTTTCTAAAACTCCATCAAGCATTACATTTTTTTTAATTAATTTAAAGTTAGGTATTCTAGTATTATTTCTATCTCTTCCTATAGCAGCTGCCTCTTTTGCAGTTTTTGCTCTAATTATTTTTGCTTTTATATCTAATTCATCATATTTTTCTGATTGATAAAAATGTTCTACTGTTTTATAGAAAATACCATCTTTATAAAATCCATAATCTGAGTAATTTGCTAAATAACCTAATTCTCCAAATTGTTTATAAAATTCTATTGCCATAAATTACTCCTTTTCTCCTGGATATAAATATTTGGTATTATTATCTATTTTTTCGTTCATTTTGTCTATATAAAATTTATCTTTATATGATATTTGTCCTTCTGGTGTTGCAGTATTAAATAGATCAAGTTTTTCAATAATTATTTTGTTATTAAATCCACAACCTAATCTCCATGCATAATTTTCTTCTTTCATTGTACTACAACGTTTACCATAATTTCTTTCATGTGCTGGAGTAAGTGGATCATTAACGTATGTTGTTATTCCTTTAAATAATGTAATTGCTCTTCCTAAATTACATATTGTTCCTGTATCTATTGTAAATTTTGAATCAAAGAAACAGTCTGATGGATATCCTGCTTTTTCTAATGCTTCTACATATACTTCAACCATTTCTATAACATTCTTATTGATATAATTATATTTATCTTTCTTTCCATCTTTTAGATATTCTTCTGCTATTTTTTTACAAATATCTAGTACTTTGTAAACATCTTCCCAAGTTGAATTTGTATAAATACTTCTTAAATTTAATCCTTTCGATTTTTTAAATTCATAAATAGCATTTAATAAAAATCTTTCAGTAATTAAATAACCTGATTTTTTTCTCGATTCGGTTTTCGGATAAATATTAAATCCATAATTACCTTCATTTGCTATTTTAGGATTTAATGCATAGTATATTCCTTCAGTATTTGAAAATAAATATACTTCTACATCTCTTTTATATTCAAGATTATTATTATCTAAATAACCAATTAATTCTTCTTCATTATCTATTTTTTTAGGTAGATTATATTCTTCGAACATAATAGCATCTTCGCTTAATTCTAGTGAATGTTTATATGGGTCAACTATGTAAGATTCTTTTAAATTTATATTTTCTCCTTTTGATATAAATAAATAATTAGATGTTTGTAATACTAAATGTTTATTATAATTTGTTACTATAACATCAGAATTTTCTACTAATGGATTGTATCTTAATTCAACACACATTTTTCTTGGCCCTGAACCATTCTTTAAATAGTAACTTTTATATATTTCAAGAAAATTAATCATATCTTGTTTATACTCTTCAATTGATACTTTATTTTTTGATTCCCAAACTCTTCCATATTTTGTTATAGATAATCTTACTCCAGCAAGAGTATCAATTAAATCTGAGTTTGCTATTTTTTTATGCATTTCATTTAATTTTTTATTATGTCTACTAAAGCCTACTGTTGATATTCGAGTTTTAATCCCTAATTCTTTATAGCAAAGTTTTAAAAATTTATCTAAATATATGTAACTTGCTATATCATTATCTAAATATGGAAAGTTAACTCCTACTCTATGTTCATTTCTTTCCCATGCTAGTAAAATATTACCATCGGTATATTTTTTAGCAGTATATTTTATTGCACTAATAATATTTCTTATACTTTTTTCATTCCAATATTCGTTTTTACAAACTGCAAATTTACTACAAAAACTGCAGTTGTTAAAGCAACCTATTTGTGGTTGTAAATGCCTCATTTTTGATAAAAATTCTTGTGGTAATTCACCAAATTTATTGTAAAGTTCTTTTCTTATTTTATAATCTTCTTTTGTAATTTTATCTTCATCAAGTAATAAAAATTCCATATTATTTACCTGCCTCTTTATCTTGTTTACTTACTAAGAACTCTACAAATCTATTTAATACAGGCATTTTAAAATCATCTAAGTATAGTGCACATACAGATGATGATGGTAGGGAATCACCAAATGTTACTACTTCAAATTTATCTTTATCAATTTGAGTTTCAATAACATTTTTTAAAAAGTATCCTACTCCAACTCCACGTCTTACCATTTCAAGCATAAACTCTGTTGTCCATGAATCAACAACTGGTTTTAAAATAATACTCTTTTGTTCCATATATTCATCTAATTTTACTCTCATAGATGCTCTTCCACTTGGTAAAATTAATGGATACTTTAATAAATCATCTGGTTTTTCTATTTTACAATTTTTAAATTTACTTTTACTATAAGCAAAACAGTTTTGCAATTTTGAAAGAATAATCTTTTTTGCAGATTTATTTTCAATATTAATTGGCAAAGTATCTATTATTAAATCTATTTTTCTTGTTTCTAACAGTCCTACTAAATCATCTGTTGATTTACTAACAATTTCAAATCTTATTCCTGGATATAATTCTCTAAACTCTGATATAAAAGTTGATAAATAGAATACTGCTATATGTGATGGTACTCCAATTTTAATTAATCCGGTGTTTAAGTTATCTAAACTATTTATATGTTTTTCTCCTGATTTTATAATATTAAAAGCTGTTGCTATATACGAGTATAATTCTTTAGCTTCTAGTGTTGGTTCTATTCCCTTTGAATTTCTATAAAATAAACTATAACCAAGTTGAGATTCTAATTCTTTTAGGTTATAACTTATTGCTGGTTGTGATACGTATAGTTTATTTGCTGTTTTTGATATACTTTTTTCTTCGTATAGGGTTAGAAATATTTTATATAAATTTAAATCTCTATCTTCCATCCCTTTCACCTCGCGCGTTATTATACATCTTTTTTATAAAAAAGTCAATCTTTATAAAAAATATTTATATGTATGCAAAAAAAATAAAGAGAGGTTTCTCTTTATTTAAGCGGCTTTTTGTCTTTTATAATCTTCTACTTGTTCTTTTCTTTCTACGTCTTCATTTAACATTGCCTGTAATTCTTCATCATGATACTTTTCTTGCTCATTCTTTCTACTTATTTCTGCAATATATTCTTTTCTTTTCTCAGCAACTACAATTTTAAAGATTTCTATATATTTATTATCAGCTTTTATGTTGTTATAATTTTCAAATAGTACTTCTTTATCTTCGTCCGGTAGTGAATCAATTCTCCTATTTATTTCTTCAATCATTTTCTTTGTATCCCCTGTTGCAAATTTCATTCCTAGTTTTGTGAAGAATTCTCTAGAAATCTCTTTTTTACCTTTAATAAATAAACGAACATTACTTATTAAAGAAGAAGCTACATCTATTCCTTTACTGATTTTATCGCGAATTATTTTTTCAAACTTTTTAGTTACTCTTATATTTTTTGCATGAAGTTTTTTTGAGTCTGTTTTTCCCAAATCTTGTGTTAATTCTGTTTTTATTTCATCAATACTTCTTTTTTGTGGATTATTATTCAAAACCACTTCTACTTCAACATTTTCATCAGAAATTGTATATTCATCTTCTTTTTTATTTTCTTGTTCTTCTAATATTGTCTTTTCTTTTTCTTTAGCGTTTTTCTTTATTGTTTCTAATTTTTCAGGTGACGCAATTACTTTTTTAGGTTCTTCTTTTTTTTCTACTTTTGAATCAGTAGTATATAGAACACTTATAACCTCATCAATTGATAAACTTGATTTTTCTTGATAATCAACTATTTCTTTTATTATTTTTCTTCTAGCATCTTCATATATTTTTCTTTCACTAGCAGTTCTTGATTTTTTATGAGCTATATCGGAAAGTCCCATACTATCTAGTATCTTTCCTATTTTTCCTTTTCCTAGTTTTTTCTCTATTTCTCTATAATATTTATAGCTATATCCTATACTTTTAGCTTCTTCACATTCTCTTAACATTACTGTTTTTTTTCTTTTTTCTCTACTTAGTTTGTCTTTAGCACTTTTAATATTCTTCATTAATTCTTCTAAGTTTTTTGATTGTTCTTCAGAAGGATTGGTTTTTATTTGCTTTTCTAGTTCTTCTTTTTTCTTCAATAATTCATCTAAGTTTTGTTTTGCGTTTTCTATTGATTTATCTGCTTTTTGTAAATCCTCTTTTGCTTCGCTTGGATATATTGTTACATCTTTTTCAGAAACTATTTTTTTTCTTCGCTGTGATTCTTTTACTAGTTGATCATATAATTCCATGTCCTCTTCAGAAGCTGATTCCATGTTAATCATCTCATTATATAAATCTTGTATTCTTATTTCTAGTTCTTCATCTGTTGTTTTTTTTCTGATTATTCTAAATGTTGATATTGGGTTATCATATGATTCATCTTGACTACTTTCCCATACTATTTCGTATTCATTATAGTCTATTTCTTTTCCAAATTTTTCTTTAAAAGCTTCTTCTGGTGTTTTTCTTTGATCATCAGTTCCTACTAGTACTTCTTCTCCTAAATTACTTCCATCAAACATTATGTGTCACCTTACCTAATTTTTTTTGTTATATCTTTTATAACTTCTTCTATCATTTCTAATTCTTCTTTGGTTGTTACGTCAAATAACTCACTTGTTCCAACTACTGGATCAAATGATGATACATAAATAGCATCATCTCCGTTTTCTACTTTTGATCCATCTGTGTATCCAATATAAGTTTTATTATTTTCTTCACATTCAAATGTAAAAAGTATATCGCATTCTATTTTCTTTCCACTTCTTGTTATATATATCTTTTCTTCTTCAATATTTGCTTCCATCTCAATCATCACCCTATTATATTACAATAAAAGAATAACATATATAATACATAAATTCAAATAAAAAAGTAATAACCTTTACAGTCATTACTTACTTTCTACAATCTATTATATTCTTCGTCTGATACAACTTCACACCACTCTGTAGATGTATTTTCTCCTGGTACTTCTATCGCTAGATGAGAAAACCAACTATCTTTTTTTTGCTCCATGCCAATGTTTTACATTTGCAGGAATACAAACTACATCTCCTTTTTTTAGACTTTGAGGATTTTTTCCTTCTTCTTGATACCATCCTTCACCATCTATACATATAAGAATTTGTCCACCATCTTTTGTTGCATGATGTATATGCCAATTATTTCTACATTTTGGTTCAAATGTAACATTACAAACTAGTAAATTTGTTTTATCTGTATCTGTTAAAACATTTAAATAACTATTTCCAACAAAGTATTTAGAAAATGCATTATTTGGTGCACCTATACCGAAAGCTCCACCATGTTTTTCTTTCACATTATCCTCCTAATAAGTTGAAGCTTTAGAACTTGTAATAAGCCACTTTCCATCTATTTTTCTCGCTTCTACATCTTGCCTTAGTCTCCACCAACTTTTATTCATTCCAAATGGAGAAGCAAGTGTTTTTGTTTTTCCTATAATTGTTGCTGTATTATTATCAATTGTAACATCTATGCTTTCATGTACAGATTCATAATACTTTAATTCACCACTTTTTACTGAATTAATATAATCTTCCTTAGTTTGATTCATTCCTGTCATATGTACAAGAACATAATCATCAGATAATATATCATTTAATTTATCTATGTCTTTATTAATACTTGCCTCACATAAATCCAAATATAATTTCTTTATAATTTCAGTATCATTCATTTTAAATCCATTCTTCAATAATATCTTTAGAATCTTTTGCAGAAGATCCACGTATGGCAAGTGCATTGCTATCAACATTTGCTCCTGTGCAAACTTTTCTAACATCAGATACAACATTACCTAATCCAGATCCTTCATGTGTTGTAATTACTCTTACAGTTTTTCCTGAAAAATCCAAATCTTTAATTGCTGTTTCAAGTTCTGGAGCATATGTTCCCCAATAAATTGGACTCATAATATAAATTACTTCATATTGTGATATGTCAGTAAGTGTATTTTTTATAGGAGCATTTCCTATTCTTTCTTTTGCTTCTTCTATACATGCTTTATAATCTTTTGCATAAGGAACAACTGGTTCTGCTTTAAACATATCTGCTCCAGTTATTTCTTTTACATACTCAGCTACTATTTCAGTATTACCTTTTTCAATGTATCCAACTGAATAATTCTCATCTGCTCTACTAAAATAAATTATTAAACTTTTTTTATCTTTCATCTTCATCCTTCTTTCTCTAAATCAATTATAACATATTCAGAAATAGTTTCTGCTTTAAATTTAATCCACCAATCCCCAACTACTTAGCTAAAACAATTCTTTTCTTCTTGCTTATATTTATATTATAATATTATTTTTCTAATTAAAACCACAAAAAAAAAATGCGAGTATTAATTCTCACATTTTAGTAATTTGAGTATTATTGCTATTCGTTTTCAAATTGTAATAATTTAATCAATTATTTGCTCATCATATATGATGTCATACTTTGCATCAAAAGCTGGGCAATCAATCAATATTGCATCAAACTCACCTTTAAATGCATACTTTGTATCTTTTGGAATAATCATCATCTCACCAGTTGATACTTTTATTATATCATCATCTATGTAAAAATCTGCATTTCCATTTAATAAATAATATGTTCTATTAGAGTTTATATTTTTCATGTATGGATGCTTACCATTTAAATGCGTTCTTACTACTGAATAGCCTATTTTTTCATCTTTAGATATATAATTATCTACAATATAATTATTTTCAACTTCTACACTTTTTGTTTTATCATATATAATTTTTTTAGGCTTGATCATGTAATTCTCCTCATTTTAATAATTAGGGTATTAAATTATACACAAGTATATCCACCATCAATTGGAAGTATTACTCCAGTTACATAGCTTGCTTCATCACTTGCTAAGAAAAGTACTCCTGGATTTAGTTCTCCTTCTTTTCCATATCTTTTCATTGGTACATGACTTTTAGCAAACTCTTGGAATTTTTCTGTATCAAGTACAGCTGTTGTTAACTCTGTATAGAAATATCCTGGACAAATACAGTTAACTGTAATATTGTATTTTGCAAGTTCTGCTGCTGCTGCTCTTGTAAAGTTTACAACTCCACCTTTTGATGTATGATAAGCAATTGTTGGTATTTCATCATTTCCTACTAAACCATACATAGAAGCAATATTAATTATTCTTCCATAATTATTCTTCTTCATTATATTTCCAAATGCACGAGTCATTTTAAATACACTTGTTTCATCTGTTGCTATTGTGAAATCCCATTCTTCATCATTCATTTCAAGTACACCTTTATCTTTTGATGAACCAGCACAGTTTACTAATATATCTACTTTTCCAAATTCTTTTTCTGCGAGCTCTGCAGCACTATTAATTTCATCTGTGTTTGTTACATCACATTTTATTGGTAATACTTTTATATTTTTTTCTTCTAATTCTTTCTTTAATCCTTCCAATCTTTCAATTCTTCGTGCTATTAATACAAGATCACATCCTTGTTCAGCAAATCCCTTTGCCATTTGTTTTCCTAGTCCTGATGATGCACCTGTTATAACAGCTACCCTTCCTTTTAAATTAAACATAGTTATTCCTCCTTTTTAATATTATACTACATTTTATCTATTTTTTATTTTATTTAATATATAGAGAACTTTAGGCGGAAAATATATTGATATAAAAATTAATACTTTAGAATATAGTGCGTCGTACTTATAATATTTACAAGATAATAAATTACTAAATTTACTTTTTATACATTTTCTTAATTCTTTTATATATTTTAAACTTTCTTTATGTTTTGCTAAATTAAGTACTCCGTATTTTAATATATTTTGTACAAATGTATATTTGAGTTCGTCTCTATATTCTTCTAATAAATTATTATCTTTAAAATAATTATATAAAATATCTGGTATTTTCATTATCTCAAGTAATTTATCATCATATTCTTTTATTCTAGTTAATGAATTTGAATCTAAATTATAATAATATAATCCTTCTTTTATGTGATATGCATTTTTACTGTTTACTGCTAGTATTGGTATTACTGCTATATCTTCACACATCTTTAAGTCTGGAAATTTAAAATCAATATTATTAATTAATTCATGACTTATTAGTTTTCCCCATGGAGCAAAATTTTCAATTATCTTTACTTTTTTTGGATTATCAGTATATGTACTCGAAATATATTTATTTTTATTATTTGAATATTCGTAATAATCACAATACACATAATCAGAATTATTGTCTATTGCACTTTTATATAAATTGTATATGTAATTTTTTTCTACAAAATCATCTGAGTCTATAAATGAAATATATTCTCCAGTTGATTCTTTTAAACCAATATTTCTCGCTAAAGCTTGTCCTTTATTTTTTTGATTAATAATTTTTATATTCTTATATTTATTTTCATACGTCTTTAATATATCAAGGGTTTTATCAGTAGAACCATCATTAATAATTATTATTTCTTTTTCTTTTAGTTTGTCATTTAATATACTATCTATACATCTTTTTATTTTTTCTTCTTGATTATAGGATGTTATTATTAGGCTTACTTTATTCTTATATTTCTTTTTATCCATGCTTTTCACCTTCTTTATTTATTATTTTCATATTCTTGTTTTATCCAAGTCATTAATAAAATGTATATATAATTTTTCTCATCTCTTGATAATTCTTTTCCTTTAGGAATGCTATGCCATTTTTCTAGACATCCTCTACAACAACAAGCACAAGCATGCATAGCAATAAATGTTGGATGATTTTTTGTTGGTGTTTGTTTACCATCATTTTTAGGATTACTATCTGCTAATTTCTCATTAATAAAATTTATGGTGTGCTCTTTTATCTTATCTATACCTTTTTCATCTATATATTCAATCATATATTTTCTTAGATGAAAACTACTTCTAAATTTTGATTTCGATAATTTATATAAAATACTATTTATTTTATTCTCATTCATACTTATTCCTACTTTTTCTTACTAAATTTAAAGTATCATCCTTCTTTTTTTGTGTCAACAAAAAAAAGAGTTAACATTCTCTCTTTTTTCTTAAATATTTACTTTCTGTTGTAATAATATTTGTCTTATAAATATCTAGTACTTTATCATTTCTAGGTATATCAATTCCAAACATGTCAAATCCTGATAAGAAATATGGTTCATGAGCAATTAATCTTATGTCTTCATTAAATGTTTCATCTGCTATTCCATCTTTTATTTCTAACATTGAGAACTTTTCATCGAATACTTTGTCAGTAACTTGACTTAGATTATCTATAAATCTCTTATTGTCAAATGTATCTAATGTTACTAATCTATCTATTAAAGAAACTGCATATACTGCATTTGGCATTAGATATTCTTTTTCTGAATATATCTTGAAGTAATAACTGTGCAACTTATCTAAATAATTATATAATGCATTTATTGTTTCTTCATCATACTTTTTACTTTCTCTAGCTAATTTACTTGTTATATCAGCAAGTCCTAATAAACAATAATTATTTTGAGGATATTGTGGAGTTAATTTGGATGTTTTATAGCAGAATACAAATAATCTATTAACTAGACTTTCTATTTCTATATTACAATTAACTCTTCCTCTTTTTTTATAGAATATCAAAATACTTTCTAATTCTTCAATTGTACAGTCATTTATATTAAATATTTTTTTTATTTTATTAGCCACCGAAATTCCCCCTTAATTTATTTCAGTTTAATCTTATCTTTTATTTTTGATGTATAGTCATAAAATATCAATGATATTAATTGTCTAATCATCTCTTTTGAAGTTCCTTCAAATTCTTTGTTATTTTTTATAAGACTAAGTACAAATTGTAGTCCTTTTGTTCTTATATCTTGTAATGAATAAATTTCATTTTTTTCTAACAAATCAAATAGTTCATTTACAAAGACCATTCTTTGTTCAAAACTATATTCATTTAACCAATCATCAAATATATCACTTAAGTTCTTACTTGAAGGATCAATTGATGTTGATACAAAGTGTTTATCTTCTACTTCCCATGTAAGTGCATCATGAGCTAGAATACCTTTTTTAGAAGCTAAAACAACTTCATCATTTACATTTCCTAAGAGCATCCCAACAATACTATATTTTGGTATTATATGAACATACTTTGATTTAATCTTTCTCATTTTCCTAGAGTTTAATTCTTCTTCTAATACCCCAGGTCCATCGTTACTATATACTTTAACTATTTTCGCTTTTAACCAAAAATAACAATTCATTGCTGCTACTAAAGCAAGATTACCACCTTTTGAGTGTCCTCCAACTATTACCTTTTTATCTGTTAGTTTAATTGTTTTATTTAGATAATTTACTGCATCTATATGTGATGGAATTGGATATAGATAAGCTAGTTCGAAATCTTCTTTCCATCCACTTATTAACTCATCTGTTCCTTCATATGATACATAAACTAATTCATCAGATAGTTTCATTGTTATAGCAGAAAACTGTTTATTACTATTTCCATTATAGATATAATTATATAATTTGATATTTTTATATCTTTTATAATCTTTTATTGTCTGAAATAAATAAATAGCACTTTTTATAGAAAATATATTTTTGTTTATTTCTTTTTTTGAATATACTTCAAAAAATTTATTTGCAGCTTCTTCTAGTATAACTTCTCTTCTGTTATTTGAAATAATTCCTGAAAAATCTACATAAGAAACTAATGATAATATTACATTATCTACATCATTAAATTCTTCTTCTTCAAAACTAAAATTTCCATATTTTTTTACATAATCAATTAAATTCATTACTTCTTCATCCTTTTTAACATTTCATCATATTGTTTATATAAGTATTGTACACCATTTTCTAGTCTAAAATAATGTACTACATAAAATAGTAAGAATACTATTAATATAAAGAAAATAATTAAAAAGATAGGATGTATTAAACTTAGAGCTAGAAAAACCATCATAAATATTGAAAAGAACAACGTTACTAAAAGATGAATTAATCTTTCATGTTGAAAGAACTCTATTTTTGTTAAATGATTATTAACTAAGTCTTTTTTATCAATTTTTTCATCTTTTAATTTTTCATCAATTTCTTTTATATAATTATATAGATATTTTTTCATAGCAAACTCCTTTTTATCTTACTAACTTTTTATCACCATAGTTGTATTCAGAAGATACATTAAGATACATTGAGTATACATCGTTTATCCATCCATCAATATCAACAGCACAATAACTAGGTGACATATCTGCTGTTATTGATTGAATGTCATAATATCCTTTGTTATGAGCTTCATAAAAGAATCTTTTCATAACATCTAATGTTTTATACATTCCATATTCTGGATTTGAAAATACAGCATTTACTCCATCGTAAACTATTCCACCATAGTTATTATCATATACACACATTTCTGATGCTCCATATCCAGTTTCTATTCTGAATATTGAAAGTGCAAGATATTTTTCTTCTCCTTCAATTCCTATATCATCACATATTTTAAGAAGTTTTTGTTCAATTTCATCGCATTGCTCCATCTTTGCATTCATTTCATCTATATCATAATATGAATTAGGATAAGTTGAGTATTTGGTTGCTATTTGCCATCTTTCTGTACAATGATAACTTACTTTTCCATCTTCTTCTGCTTGTTCAACTATAGCACTAATTATTCCATTTTTTAAATTATTAGAATAATTATCAGTTATGTCTTCTCTTTTATTATATACCAAATTTAATGCTTCTTCATATGTAAAATTTGTATAATATGCATATTCATCAATTAATTCTTTTAAATCTTCATATTCTATACCAAATTTTTCTTCAAGAGTACTTAATTCTTTAAACTCAAGTTCTTCTTTATTATCTTCTTCTTTATCTTGTTCTTCATTTTTTTCTATGTTATCAATATCAGTTTTGCTATCACTTTCAATATCAATAATAGAATCAACAATATCAGTTTCTATTTCAGATTCAGCTACCAATTCATGTTTTTCTGGTGTTTTAATTGGTTTTTCTTCTTTTTTATTGCTTAACGCATAAGCTATTCCACTAGTAGTCATAACTAAAGAAGCAGCAAAAATTGCTATATTCTTTTTATTAAGTTTATATGCTTTTTTTCTTCTACAAATAATTTTTTCTCCAGTTGATGTTGTCATTATAATTGTCTTTTTCACTTTGAACCCCTCCTCTTTGGATTGCTAAAAGATTGTATCATATTCTATTAAAAAAGTCAATCACAAAAAAGTAGTATTCTTTTAAATACTACTCTTCTTATATTGTTTTTTATCAAATAATTCTACATCTGGATTATCTAGTTCAGGTGCATTTCTTAATGAATCATATATTCTTTTCAATTCCTCTATTTGTACCATTAATGATTTTGCATACTCATTTAGTGCTATATAAGAACGAACTAAACTACTTAATCTTATTATTTCTTTAGCACATGATATTTCTTTTACAATATTATTATCATTTTCTTTACATGGTGAATCTTTCTTTGGTCTAAACGTTGACATATCAATTCCCATTAAATCTAAATATTTAGATATACTAATATATCTATCTATATATGGACTTTTTCTTTTCTCTAATTCATTAATATCAGTTGTTACCTGTTTTAAAACTTCTGTTTTTTCTCTAAATAGCATTAAAACGTCTTCTTCAAATACCGTATTTCCATTCCATTTAGCTGTTGGTAATCTTTTCATTTTACAATTATATAAATCTGCTAGTTCTTCTTTACTTACTAAATATTTGGAATTAAGATTCCATATAGAATCTGGAATTATTGTTTCATATGTACCTGAAAAAGGTTCTCCATATATATATTTATAATCATCTTGTTTTTCCATTATTATCCCTCTACGAATAAGGTATTATAATATTATTTTTAATAAAGTCAATAATTATTATTTAATTTTTCCTTTTGTTATTATTTTCTCATTTAAATTATTCTCATTTAAATATACTTTGTATGCTTCTTTTGATTGATCACTTTTTATTACTTCATAATCATCATCAATTATTTTTAGTGCCGTGTTATTAGGTAGTGAATATACTTCTCTTTTTTCATTTTTTAAATCTTCAATTAAATCTGTTTTTCTATCTGACTCTTCTTCATAGTGTGGACAGAATGAGATATCTAAAAAACCTAATCCAGGTACAAAATCATACGAATCACTTTCTCCTCTTAATTTGTATGAATCTGAATACCCTTCTTTGCACATCATTATAGCACCGGCTGATACACCTACTAATATTGTTCCTTTATTAATAGCTTTTTCTATTAGTTCTACCATATTATATTCTTTTAAATTTTCAACAAGTTTAATTGTGTCTCCTCCACCAAAATATATTATGTCTGCATTCTCAATTTTATTCTTTACTATATCTGGATTATTTAAAATATTTTTCTTTTTTAAATATACTGGAGTGCATCCTAAGTTTTTATATATTACTTTAACAATATCATAATATGAATCTGAAAAACTACTTGCAAGTCCAATAAATAAAAAGTTTGGATTTTCTTTTCCTGTCATCTTTACTATTTCTTCATCTATTTCTTTTGTTTCATAAAGAGTATCTCCTCTTCCAATGTTTCCTCCGCCAACTAGTACAAACTTTCCCATTATTTCATCTCCTTATTTCTTTCATATTATATCATAAAACTATAAAAAGATATGTTTCATATCTTTCAGACTGTTGACAAATAGGTCTACATTTTGACTTATTTGTCTTTTTTTGCAAGT
>ERZ842401.710-NODE-710-length-48996-cov-8.156168_pt1 | contig 48996 bp, 52 predicted proteins | sample MGYA00521270_ERZ842401 | MGnify/ENA primary metagenome ERZ842401 (study PRJEB31892, sample SAMEA3878208) | bioreactor metagenome | biome: Moose rumen | place: Sweden | collected 2011-10 | study: EMG produced TPA metagenomics assembly of the PRJEB12797 data set... | reverse complement strand
GGCAAAAAAACAGCCGCTCGTCTGCTTAGCGACGGCGGTCGAAAAATTTTGGACGCTCTCAATCCGTGAGGGCGTTTCTTTATTTGAACAGGTCTTTGTGCTTGCTGATAAGCTCGCCCATTAACATCTTGCCGCGAATGTCGGGGTGCATACGTCAACGGCAAGCAGGTCGTCAAAACCGAAGCCGCCGCGCAGATTGATTCTGTCGGCTTAGGCAAAAAAACAGCCGCTCGTCTGCTTAGCGACGGCGGTCGAAAAATTTTGGACGCTCTCAACCCGTGAGGGCGTTTCTTTATTTAAACAGGTCTTTGTGCTTGCTGATAAGCTCGCCCATCAACATCTTGCCGCGAATGTCGGGATGCATACCGTCAACGGCAAGGGCGGCGTCCATGGTGCCCTGCGCGTCGTAGAAATGCGGCTCCAAATCAATGAAGAACTCCTGCCGCTTAATGTAGGCGTTGATTTGCTGAAGCTTATCGTACCAATCGGGGTCGGTCGACGTGCGGAAGGCGGTTTGCAAATTCGCGGGGTTAATAGGCATGAGCGTCAAGAAAATCGGGCGAATGTCGTTTTCCTTGCAAAGCTTGCCGATACCCTCCAAATCGGCGATAACGTCCTCGGCAGAGTAAATCGAAGTCCGTAAGCAATTCGCGCCCGTCGAGATAATCAGATTCTTGGGCTTGAGCGGCAAAACGTCTTGATTGAAACGTTCCAGCGTCGTGTGCGAGGTGTCGCCGCTCCTGCTGATGTTGACGACGGGGAAGTCAATAAAAGTTTCGTAGCTGTACTGCAGGGCACGAGGCGAATAGCTGACCGCGCCGCCGCCGTGACTTATGCTGTCGCCGAAAACCGCCACGTCGACGCCGCCCGTATAATCATCGACGATAAACTTTTCGCTCGCCGACCAGGTACCAATCGGCTGATTGTCGTCGTCAAGGGCACGCACGCGCCAATAGTACGCGCCGGCATAGGGTCGCCCGTATTCGTCATAGCAACTGGACATATCCTCGGAAATCATGCGCCACGCCGCCTTGCCCTCCGGCTCGGTCGACAGCTCAACTTCATACTTCGCCGCCTCGTGAATCGGTATCCAATCGAACACGTGATAAATCGGTTGCGGCAAGTAGTCCATAAAATCAAAGTTGTTAATCAGCGGGCAATTCGGCATGGGCTGATTCGCGTCGACAAAAATCCGCTCCGCCTTACAAAATTCGCCAATCGGTTCGTGGTGCAAGCCCAAAGCCCGCGCCCGCCAATAAATCTCCTTAACGTCGGCAAAGGGGCGCAAGTCGGCTTGATAACCGTTGGTAAAAATTTGTCGCGTGGAATCAAGGTGGTGCGTCCGCGATAAGACAATGCCCCCCTCGACGTCGGGCGGCGCGTCCAAAAGCTCCAGCTCGTAGCAAACGGCGTTGGGCACGGTATGCCAAATCAGGAAGGGCATCAAACTTGCGGGCTTATCCTCGGCGTAATGATAAATGCTGACGGGATGCGGCGGCGTCGGGAAGTTGGGATTGGCGTAAATCTTATCGGCGCGGAAAACTTCGCCGAACAAGCCGCGAGCCGTCACGAAATAGTACGTCGGAATCGGCGCACGCGGCACCACGTAGCTTGCAAAGCGTGACTCCTCCTCCTTGAACAGGTGGAAGGGCGGCGAGCCTTCGACAAGCCCCGTCGTGCGGCTGATTGTCGCGATTTTGTACACGCAAGGATACGGCAACGGTCGCCACGTCATCAAGGTATCGTCGCCCTCCTGCGCGAAGCTGACCTCCAACGCCCGCCCGTTTAGTTGGAGCACGTCGGTTTTCTCCGCTGCGTACAGGCTGAGTATCGCGAAGAAACTCATCAGCGCGGCGATTATCGCGAACGTAAAGAAATTTTTCATAAACCCAAATAACTCCTCAACAAGTCAAAGTCTCCGAATCGTAGGAACAAACACACGGCGATTATCAGCGCGGCGAAGAAATATTCGCGCCACGAGCCGACCTTGAACAGCTTTATCCCGAAATTTTTACGCGGCGTAAGGAGCGGCACCTTTCCGCACAGCGCGTCCTCGGCTATGTGCAACAACGCCCCGACCAGCGCGTAAGTTATCAGGGTAGGGATTAGGGAATAGGGATTAGGGAGCAGGGGTTGGACGTACTGCGCGGCGGCTATCAGCGCGATATAAATTAGCGGGTAATGCGACCACGTCCGATGCTTTTTGCGCCACTGCCAATAAGCCGAACTTTCCTGCGGCGGCGAGCCTTCCACTCTGTCGGGCAAGACCGCCCCCACTATCGCCGAAGCCGTAAACAATGCGTCGTCCGTCGCCGTGCAAACGATAAAGCCCGTAACGATTTGATGATTTATCCACTTCAATTTATCCGCTCCAATCACTTCATGCGCAACGAGTTTGCCGCGATTATTGCGCCGAAGATTATCGCGCCCGCCAACGCCGCCGCGTGTCCGAACGGTATCGGCGGGCTTTCCAATATCGACAACAACGCCGGCGGTATCAGCACGAGTTGCGCCGCCGCCAATCGCCCGTTCAACTTGAGCGCGTCGATAACCTTTGACGCCAACGCCCGCACCGTCAAGAAACTTTCGGGCTTCGGGAGTTCAAAGTCGGGTTTGACTTCAAGCTCCGCAGATTTAAGCGAGCCGCCCGCCGTCATAAACGATACGTCGGCATTGCTCAGCGCGGGCAAGTCTTGAACGTCCGAGCCGATAACCGCGACCACTTTGCCCTTGGCGCGGAAAATCTGAACTTCGCGAGCCTTGCCTTCGGGCGTGAGGTTCGTGCGCACGTGGTCGATTAAAAATTCCTTCCCTATTCGATTCGCCATTTTTTTTGGTACCGCCGTCAGCAGGAGCGTTTCCATTTTGTTTATCTTAAGTTCGGCGAGAAAATTTTTGGCGTCGTCACTGAAATCGTCCTTGAGCGCGATAAGCCCGCGAGCCACCCTGCCGGTACACACGACGACGACCGTCTTGCCCTTTACGAGGAATTGGTCAATCTTGGTGCGGAGCCGCGTATTGATGTCGGTACCCAAAGTTTCAAGCCAACGACTGTCGCCAACGCGAATCAATCTGCCGTCAACTTGAGCCTCGACGCCGCGCCCCGGCAATTCCTTAAAGTCCGTCGACTTGCGCAAGCGGAACGCCCGACTTATCGCCGTGGCGTAAATCGCCCGCCCCAACGGATTTTCCGCGTCACGCTCGGCACTTGCCGCCACCGTCAGCAATGCGTTTTGCGAGGCGTAATCGGGCACAATGTCCGTTATGCGATACTCGTTGCAAGTCAAAATCCGATTGTAAGACATGGCAACGACTTCAACGTCGGGCACCAACTTAAGCGCGTCGGGCTTGTGGAGCGTCACGCCGAGCTTTGACAATCGCCGACCCGCCAAATACAACGGCAACCGCTTAGCCAACACCGCGTTGAACAGCGCGATTAGCAATGCCGCCCCCGCGATTAACGCCGCGTCACCCAACTCAAGCATTGACGACGTTGACGGGGTTGCCCGCCAGCCAAGCCTTAAGATTATCGACGGCAATGTTCATGAGGCGCGTGCGCGATTCTTTGGACGCCCAGCTGATATGCGGCGTGATAAAACAATTCTTCGCGCCGAGGAGCGGATTATCGCTTTTAATCGGTTCGGAGCTTGCCACGTCGACGCCCGCCGCCGCTACCTTGCCGCTGTCGAGAGCCGCACGTAAATCCGTCTCGACGACCAGCCCGCCGCGTCCGTTGTTAAGGATTATAACGCCGTCCTTCATCTTGGCGATAGTCTCCGCGCAGATTATGCCTTGCGTCGACGGGAACAGCGGGCAATGCAGAGCGATAACGTCCGAGCTTGCAAAGAGCGTATCCAAATCGACGAACGAACAATCGCCGAGCTTTGTCCCGACTTGGCGGCTTGGCGCGAACGCGATAACCTTCATGCCGAACGCTTGAGCCAACTTGGCGGTGGTCTGCCCGATTCGCCCGTAGCCGATAATTCCCATGGTCTTGCCGGCAAGTTCAATCAGCGGATAATCCCAAAAGCAAAAGTCGGGGCTGTTCGTCCAACGCCCCGCGTGAACGGCTTGACTGTGATGCGCCACGCGATTACAAATCTCCAACAGCAGGGCAAAAGCGGCTTGAGCAACCGCCGCCGTGCTGTAGTCGGGGACGTTGGTGACGGGGATATTAAGCTCCTTAGCCGCCGCAGTGTCGACGACGTTGTAGCCGGTGGCGAGCACGCCGATATATTTAACGTTGCAGGCGGCGAGGATTTCACGTGTGAGGGGCGTCTTGTTCGTGAAGACAATCTGCGCGGAGCCGATACGGGAAATAATTTCGGCGGTATCGGTCAAGCTTGTGCGGTCGTAAACGGTGCAGTCGCCCAAAGCTTTAAGAGCGTCCCAGCTCAAATCGCCGGGGTTAAGTGTGTAGCCGTCGAGCACAACAATTTTCATTCCCCATTCCTCCTTCCTAATTCCTAATTGCCTTTTCAACGCCCGTCTCCTCGAAAGTTTTCATTTCGTTAAGCATGGTAAGAGCCGCCTCGACAATCTCGACGCCCATGCAAGCCGCCTCGCCGTCAAAGCCGATTGGATTGCCGTCCTCGTTTGCATACTCGATAAGTTGAGCCGAACGCAAGACAAACGGTCGAATTTCGGGGCAAATCTTTTCCAGATAGCGCGTAATGATGTCGGTCGCGCCCGTGTCGACGACTACCAGCGTGGAATTGTGCGCCGCCGCCACCAATGCCCCGATAATCGCGCTCGTCATGCAACGATATTCCTTGGGCACGTGTTGCAAAAATTCTTCGGGCGGATATTTCAAGTCGCCCGCCGCCGTCAACAGCGTTTCGGCAAAATTATCCGCGAGCTTCTCCACTACCAAGTTGCTAAGAGCCGTGACCGCGATAATCGGCGTGTCGAAGGTGGCTTCCTCGGCGAGGTTGCGCCCGAAGTTAAAAGCGACGTTGAGATTTTCCGCCGGGTCGACGACGCCCAAAAATATTTTCATGCCGAAAGTCCGCGTCGTCGCGCTGAAGTCCAGGGACAAATCGCGGCGGGCGTCCTTATCCTTGGGGTCGTAGTTATCGGGGTCGACAAGCGACGGGCAATTTTCCATGTTGGTAAAGGCAATCGCGCCGTGACGGAGCTTATTGGGCGGGCGGTCTTCGTTGGCTATGCCCGCCGTTTGAATCGCAATTTCCTCCAAAACGCCCAGACTGCCGCACGGCTTGGTCAAGGTGTCGAGGAATTCGCGGCAATTATTCATGGGGCGATCGTGGAGGCGCGGCATCGTCCGCAAATAAAAATTAAACGTCCTGTCGGTGGCGGCGATAAGCTCGTCCTCGTCCTCGCCCATTATCCGAACCGCCATCGGGTACGTGCGCGGAATGTTAAGCTTTTGCGTGCTGAACGGCAACTCCACGCTTTCCATGCGGTGTTCGCTTACGTGGAAGTCCAGCGGTATCTCCTCAATCTGAATCTCGTCGCCGAAAAGCTCCTGCACGTCCTCAATCGTATCAAGCCCCTCAATGTCGTCGATACCCAGTTGCCGCTTAAAGTTTTCAAGCGCGGTATCCTCCTCGACCAGCTCGCCCTCAAAATCGGCGTCGGGTCCGCAAACGAAAATGTAAACCAGATTGTCCAGAATCCTCGCGGCGATTGACGAACCGACAGCCTCGCCCAAGGCAAGGTCAAGATTGAAAATCGGCGTAAGTTCAAGGTGCTCCAGAATCGCTCTGTGTCCGACTTCGCGCCCGACGTGCGAGGCGATAAGACACTCCACCGAATGCGGCAGAATCTCCTCGGCAACCAGCGCGGCAACGGAACTGTTAAAGCCGTCAAGAATCACAACGCATTTATGATGATAAGCCGCGATAATCACGCCCGCCATTGCGCCGAATTCGTAGCCGCCGACTTTGGTCAGCACGTCAAGCAAGCTGTCGGGATTGGGCTTGTTGACGCGGAGCGCACGCTTGACGGTCTTAACCTTGCGGATAAATTTTTCGTCGTCGATATTGGAGCCGCGCCCCGTGACTTTTTCGGGCGGCAGTTTAAGATAAGCGGCTGTCATGGCGGCGGCGACGGTCGTGTTGCCGATACCCATTTCGCCGATAAGGAAGCAGTTGCAACCCGCCTTAATCGCCTCCTCGGCTAACTTCTTGCCGATTCGGACGGACTCCATTGCGTCCTCGAATGTCATGGCGGCTCCTTTGGCGATATTGTTGGTGCCGCGAGTGATTTTCCTGTCGACCAGCCCCGGCAGATTGGCAATGTCGGCGTCGACGCCCACGTCCACGACGTACAGCTCGGAGTAGGCGAACTTGGCAAAGGCATTGGCGGCGGCTCCGTCGTCGACCAGATAATTTTTAATCATGCCGGCGGTTGTGGCTTGCGGATACGCGCTGACGTTTTCCGCCGCGACGCCGTGATCCGCGCAGAATATGAACGTGCACTTTTGCGATTTGCCGACACTCCGATAAAGCTCGGCGACATGAGTAAAAGTCATTCCTTGCCCCTCCGCACCAATGTTTTTACGACTTTTGCGCCCGCGTTTTTAACCCGTCTTAGCGGCGCGACGCGGACTTTTATCTTGGGCTTAATTTCGCGTTCAAGACCGAAGTCACCGCGCTTGAGGAACGTGGACTTGGTTTTATCGGGCTTAAAAAATTTGCCGATAATCTTGGCAAGTTCGTCGGGGTCGCCGGAGTCGGAGCAAGTGAAAATATCGACGGCAACATAGCGCAGCTCCTTGTAGACGTGCAGGGCGATATGCCCCTCGGCGAAGGCACCGATAAGCGAACAATGCCCCTCGTCGATAACCTCGGCTTTCAAACGCGGCTCCGCGCCGATTACGCCGCTCAAAGCATTTTTTATTTCGTCGACGTTGCCGAGGCGGGCACTGTCGCAGTTATACAAGTCCAACGTTAATTGTCGCGCTAAAATTTTCATGGCGTTCACCCTTTCCGCGCAGATTATAGCAGTTATCGTTCAAGAAACAAATCCTTGAAAAAATTTTTCCCCGTCATTCCAAGCGCGGATTCGTTCAACCGCCTCACGATTTGAAGGAAGTAACGCTTTTTTGTCGAAGGTTAGCGCGACAAAAGATTAGGAGGAAAAATGATTTGGACACATTTGAAATGGAACTCGGCGGCAGAAAATTGGTCATCGAACACGGCAAGATGGCTAAGCAGGCAAACGGCGCGGTGCTCGTCCGCTACGGCGACACGGCGGTTTTGGTTGCGGCTACCATGTCCGCCGAGCCGCGTGAGGGCGTCGACTTCTTCCCGCTGACCGTCGACTTCGAGGAGAAAATGTATTCGGCGGGCAAAATCCCCGGCGGTTTCATTAAGCGCGAAGGTCGTCCGCAAACCAGCGCGATTCTTAAGAGCCGCCTTATCGACAGACCGATTCGCCCGCTGTTCCCCGACGGCTTCCGTAACGACGTGCAGATTATCGCAACGTGCATTTGCTTCGACGAGGATAACGCCCCCGAAATCGCCGGCATGATTGGCGCGAGTTGTGCGCTGTGCGTCAGCGATATTCCCTTCGCAGGACCGATAGCGGGCGTGCACGTCGGGCGCGTCGACGGCGAATTTATTATCAACCCGACCAAGGAGCAGCTTGACGTTTCGGAAATGGATTTAATCGTAGCCGGCTCCAAAGATGCCGTCATGATGGTTGAGGCGGGCGCGAAGGAATTGCCCGAAGAAATTATCCTGGAGGCGATTCTGTTCGGGCACGAGGAAATTAAAAAAATCGTCGCCTTCCAAGCGGAGATAATGGCGGCGGTCGGCAAGGAAAAGCGCGAAGTTAAGCTGTTTCAGCCGAACGAGGAAGTAGCGGCGGCGGTTCGCGAGCTTGCGGCGGAGAAAATCAATACCGTGATTCGCAACCCCGACAAGTTGGCACGCGAGGCGGCATTGGACGCGGTAAAGGCTGAGGTCGTCGCGGCGTTGCTTGAAAAATTCCCCGTTGAAGATTATCCGAACGTGGAAAAGGAAATCGGCGCGGTCTTCTACAAGCTGGAAAAAGAAATCGTCCGCAAGATGATAACGCACGAGAAAATCCGCCCCGACGGTCGCGAGCTGGAGGAGGTTCGCCCGATAAGTTGTGAGGTCGGACTTTTCGCCAGGACGCACGGTTCGGGCTTATTCACACGCGGGCAGACGCAAGTTTTGACGATAACGACGCTCGGCTCAATCGGCGACGAACAGATTATCGACGGCTTGGAGCCGGAATACACCAAACATTATCTGCACCATTACAATTTCCCCGGCTACAGCGTCGGCGAGGCGCGTCCTGCGCGGAGTCCCGGTCGGCGCGAGATAGGTCACGGAGCGTTGGCGGAGCGTGCGCTTGTCCCCGTCATTCCGTCGATTGAGGACTTCCCCTACACGATTCGCCTTGTGTCAGAGGTTTTGGAGAGCAACGGCTCCAGCTCAATGGGCAGCGTTTGCGGCAGTACGTTGAGCCTTATGCAGGCGGGCGTTCCGATTAAGCGACCTGTCAGCGGCGTGGCTATGGGGCTTGTCAAGGACGGCGACGCGCACACGATTTTGACGGATATTCAGGGCATGGAGGACGCGCTCGGCGATATGGACTTCAAGGTTGCGGGCACGACCGAGGGCGTCACGGCGATTCAAATGGACATCAAGGTTGCGGGCATTTCGCGTGAAATTTTGAGCGACGCCTTGGCTCAGGCTAAGCGCGGCAGGAGCTTTATCCTCGGCAAAATGCTTGAGGTTATCAGCGAACCCGCCGCCGACCTGTCACCCTACGCGCCGCGAGTCCGCACGCTGAAAATCCCCGTTGACAAAATCCGCGAGGTTATCGGCACGGGCGGCAAGATTATCAACCGCATTATCGAGGAGACGGGCGTCGAAATTGATATTCACGAGGACGGGCAAATTTTTGTTACGTCCAAAAATGTCGAGGGTATTGACCGCGCCGTTGAGATTATCGAGGAGATTGTCCGCGACGTGGCGATAGGCGACGTTTTCGAGGGTCCGGTTACGCGGATTATGCCGACGGGCGCGTTCGTGGAAATTGCGTTCGGCAAGGAGGCAATGGTTCATATATCGCAACTGTCCGACAAGCGCATTCCGACGGTTGAGGACGCGGTTAAGGTCGGCGACCGGCTCAAAGTCAAAATCACCGAGATTGACGAAAAGGGCAGAATCAACGCCAGCCATCGCGCCCTGCTTGAGGGTGATTCGCCCAAGCCGCGCAGAGAAGACAGACCGCCGCGCAGTTTTGATCGTCCGCGCAATAATGACCGCCCGCGCAACGACGACCGTCCCGGAAATTCAGACCGTCCGCCGAGGACGTCAGATAAACCGAAGAGCAACGACCGTCCGCCCAAGCATAACGAATCGCGCACGATTAAGGATTTGCGCGACTTGAAGAATTTGCGCGACGGGCGGCGCAGACGCGACAGATAAAGGAGTGATTGCAGTGGCTGATTCAGCAGCGAATTCATTGGCGATTATCGACAGGTTCAAAGACGCATTGGACAGCGGCACGATAACCGACGCCCACGATTTGGAGGTTAAGCTTTCTGCGCAGATGAAGTACGATTATCTTGCGGCGGTGCACACCATGGAGCAGCTCGAAAAGTTGGCGCGGGAGATTGAAAATCGGAAACGTTCCCGCGAAAATTTGAAGGAGGAGCTTTTCAAGAGTTGCAAGCAGGCTGTCAAAAAGCTTGCCGACGACGAAAACACGCTTACGCTCAAAAAAATCGACGACGCTATTAAAGTGCTCAACGATTGCCGCCGCGAAATTATGAAAATCGACAGCGCGGCAAAGGAAAGCGACAAGCTTGCCAAATGCATCCGTGACGGCGTCAGCGCGGGAACTTAAGTCATGTTCAGGGAGATGCGGCGCAAAAATTGCGTTATCAGTGCGGAGGCGGCGGCTAAAATTCTGCGCGAGGGCGATTTCGGCGTCTTGGCTCTTTCGGGCGACGACGGTTATCCCTACGCCGTGCCCATTAACTACGCCGTCGAGGGCGACAAGATTTATTTCCACAGCGCGAAGATCGGACACAAGCTCGACGCGATTCGGCGCAACGATAAGGCTTCGTTTTGCGTCGTCGACCGCCACGAGGTCATTGCCGAGGAATTCACGACGTATTTCACAAGCGCGATAGCTTTCGGGCGGATTCGGATTGTCGAGGATAACGACGACCCCGATAAGTTGCGCGGGCTGGAGCTTTTGGCGGATAAGTATTCGTCGACGGCAAGCCCCGAACGTCGCGCCAAGGAGCTGGGCAGATTGAGCGCGTTGGTCGTGCCCGTCATGACGATTGAACATTTGACGGGCAAAGCGGCTCGCGAACTCGTCAAGCGCGGCGAATTTTCTTGAGCGGAAGGAGGCGATTATAGTGGTTGAGGTTACCGTAACTTTTACTGAGAAAGCCGTCGAATTGATGAAAACTTTTGCGGAAGAAAAAGGACTCACCGTAGCGGAATATTGCAAGCAAGCGATTATCGAACAACTGGAAGATGACGAGGACATTCGCGACGCGGACGCGGCTTACGCGGAGTACTTGAAAAATCCTGTGAGGTACAGTTTTGAGGAAATTAAAACGGAGTTGGGTTTAGATGAAATCGTACAAAGTGGAGCTGTCGGCTGCTGCTCGCAAAACGTTGAAGAAGATGGACTCATTGACGCAGAAACGCATAGTAAGTTGGCTTGAAGAAAATCTTGACGGTTGCGAAAATCCTCGGCTTCACGGCAAGGCATTGCACGGCAAATTGAAAAATTTTTGGCGTTATCGCGTGGGTGAATATCGTATCATCACCAAGATTGAGGACGACAAAATTATTATCTTCATATTGAGGATTGAAACTCGCGAAGACAGTTACCGGTAAGTTTTTTTGAGGAGGAGTTATGGCGAAAAATTTCTTAACGTACAACATGGAGGTCAACGGGTTGCCGCAGGAAGTACGATTCGGCGCGGAGGCGATAGAGGAAGTCTTTATGCCGTTCCTGCACGAGTTGACGGATTTGCACATGACGCTCGACAGGAAAGTTATCGCGTATCTGGTCGCGCCGCCCGGAGCCGGCAAAACGACGTTGGCGCAATTCCTCGAACAGCTCAGCCGCGAACGTTCCGCCGAAGTCGACGCTATCCGCGCCCTCAGCATGGACGGTTTTCACTACACGGCGGCTTATATGAACGTCACGACGGTTGAGCGCGACGGCAAGCCCGTTTTAATGCGCGATATTAAAGGTGCGCCCGAAACCTTCGACATTGATTTGTTGGTCGAGAAGATTCGCGAGGCGCGGCAGGAGGGCACGAATTGGAACGTCTACGACCGCCGAATTCATGACGTGTTGCCCGACTATTGGAGCGTCGAGGACGATATAATTTTGCTGGAGGGCAATTATCTGTTGCTCAAGGAGACGGGCTGGACGAACGTCCGCGTGTTGGCGGATTATTCGGTGTTTATCGACGCGCCGAGGGATATTTTGCGCGAGCGGCTTATCAATCGCAAGGTGGCGGGCGGCAAGTCACGCGAGGAGGCGGAGGCTTTCTACGACTTCAGCGACAGCAGGAATATCGAGCGCGTCTTGAGTAATTCTGCGCGGGCTGACGAATTGTGGCGGCTTTTGCCCGACGGAGATTTTGAGCGTCAATGAACAAACTCAAAGCGCACGCCAATAACGTCGCCCTGCCGCATACGATATTCAGCTTGCCGTTTGCATTGGCGAGTGCGTTCATGGCGGCAAACGGTTCCCCCGACGTTCGGACGGTCGTTCTGATTTTAATCGCGATAACCTCTGCGCGGTGGGCGGCGATAGTAATTGACAACCTTGCGGATTTGAAATTCGACAAACTTCAACCGCGCCTGTCGTATCGGGCAATGGTGCGCGGCGAAATTTCCACGGCGGAGGCGTTAATCTTCGTCGCGCTTTGCATGATTGTCCTCGTTGCGGCGGTCGCGCAGTTGCCGCCTATTTGCCTCAAGCTGTTGCCCGTCGCGGCGATACCGTTTATCGTCTATCCGTTCACGAAACGATTCACCGCGTGGTGTCACCTGTTTTTGGGCTTGGCGATAGCAATGGCTCCGGCGGGCGCGTGGGTCGCCGTCACCGAGTCAATCGCCCTGCCGATGATAATTTTATGCGTGGCGGTCGCACTGTGGATTGGGGCGTTCGACGCGGTCTACGGGGCGCAGGACGAGAAATTTGACAAATCGCAACGGCTCCACTCCTTGGCAACGAAGTACGGCGCGGCAGGCGCATTGCGTATCGCACGGGGCTTGCACGTTGTATCAATCGCCTGCTTCGTGACGGTCGGACTTATGCTCGGCTTGGGCAAGTGGTACTTCGTCGGCGTGGCGATAGCGGCATTGGCTCTGGTTTATCAGCACGCAATAGTTAAAGCGGGCGATTACCGCGAAGTCACTCAAGCCTATTTCATGCGCAACGGCATCGTTTCAATCGCTATATTCGTTTTCACATGGCTCAGCTATGATTGAGGTAACGGAATGAATTACACACAAAAATACGCGTCGCCGCTAGGAGGCATCACTTTGGCGAGCGACGGGGCAAATTTAATCGGGTTGCGGTTTGACGGACAGAAATACTTCGCCGATACGCTTGGCGACGTTCACGACGCAAGACCGCTTCCCGTATTCGAGCAAACGGTTGCGTGGCTGGATACTTATTTCAGCGGACGCGCCCCAAATTTTACGCCGCCACTTAATCCGCGCAGAGAAACGATATTCCGCCCGCTGGTTTGGGAAATTTTGTTGACGATCCCTTTCGGGCAGACAACGACTTACGGCGCGATAGCCAAGAGATTAAATACATCGGCGCGAGCTGTCGGCGGCGCGGTCGCGCACAATCCCATTTCGATTATAATCCCTTGTCATAGAGTTATCGGCTCCGACGGACGCTTGACGGGCTACGCGGGCGGGCTCGATAAGAAGATCAAACTCCTTGAGCTGGAACGCAACTAAGCAACGACTCCTCGACGACGGTCGGGGATTTTTTTTATGTATTAGCGTATACATGATAGCCAACGATTGACACCAAACCATACCAAAATTATAATACGTCCTGTGAATCGATTTACACAAAAGTTTTGCAGGCAGGTGGTTTACCATGAAAGAATTACTGTACACAATCAAAGCTAACACGCCCAAAGACGAGATTATCAATCAGCTGAAGGCACACCCCGAAATAAAATTCGTGTCGCTGGTCGGCGTCGACCTGGCGGGCAACGATACCGACGAAAAAATTCCCGTGCGCCTGTTCCTTAAGGACATCGACGAATTTTACGCGGGACGCGCCGTCCAGACTGACGGCTCAAGCGTCGTCTTGCCGGGTATAGCCACGCTCAACAACGCCAAAGTTGATATGCCCGTCGACCCCGCCGTCAACTGGTTTGTCGATTATAATTTCGAGTACTTCGACGACGAAACGAATTGCCCCGTCGGCACGCTCCGCATTCCGAGCTTTCTGATTCACGAGGGCAAACGCGTCGACAGCCGCGCCATACTCACCGATACGCTTGCTTTCGTCAAAAAGGAGCTTATCGACCTTTTCCACAAGCAAGGCGAAGTTGACGGGCTTGAGGTCAGCGGCAACGACATCACCGACATAATCTTTACCTCCGCGACCGAGTTGGAGTTTTGGGTTAAGACGCCGCTTGAGGAAGCCGCTATCGAGGAAATGAGCGCGTCGCAGGTCATGCAGGAGCAGTATTGGCAACGCACGCACGGCGCGGTTCGTTGTGCTCTGGAGAAATGCCTTGTCGAACTGGACAAATACGGCTTCGGCGTCGAAATGGGGCATAAGGAAGTTGGCGGGCTTAAGGCGCAGATTGACGAGGCGGGGCACTTAACGCACGTTTGCGAACAGCTGGAGATTGATTGGAAATTCGCCGACGCCGTGCAAGCCGCCGATAATGAAATGTTCGTCCGCACTATCGTTAAGGAGGTTTTCCGCGCAGAGGGCTTGGAGGTCAGTTTCAAGGCTAAGCCCATGATCGGACTCGCGGGCAACGGCGAACATACCCACATAGGGCTTGCCGCCAAGACTGCCGACGGTAAGATTCATAACCTGTTCGCCCCGAAAAATCCCTACGAAGACTTTATGAACGCGGTCGGCTACGGCGCGATTATGGGCTTGTTAAAGAATTACGAAGTCATAAATCCGTTTGTCAGCGCGACTAACGACTCTTTGAACAGGCTCAAGCCCGGTTTCGAGGCTCCCGTCTGTATCGTGACTTCGCTCGGTCATACGCCCAAAATCCCAAGCCGTAACAGGACGATCCTCGCCGGCTTGATTCGCGACTTGAAAAATCCCATGGCGACGCGCTTTGAACTTCGCGCCTGCAACCCCTACACCAATACTTATCTGGTGCTTGCGGCGTGCTATTCGGCGATTCTTGACGGCGTGCGCTACGCCATTGAAAAACCCGCGATTGATTTGCTAACCGAACTCAGCAAAAAGGCGGGGCAGGACGCTTTCTATCTGGAGAAGAGCCGCGCCTATCGTTCGGAGGAGGACGTGTTCGAGGACTATACCGCCGCAGAGCGCGACGCCATGTTTGGCGCACCGCCCGCTACCGTTTGGGAAAATATGCAGGCGTTCGACAATTATCCCGCCAAAGTCAAGGTTATCACCGCCGGCGGCGCACTTCGCACGCAGATTATAAATTCCTTCAAGGAGGGCGCGTTGCTCCGCTGGAAGACTGAAATTATAGCGAGGATTCTGCCCGAAATGCGCAACCTCGTCCGCAAGGCTCAACTAATCGAAAGCCACTATCGCACCGACCAAGACTCCTACAACTGGAATAAGCTTAAGGATATGCGCGAACTCCTCGCCAAAGATTCAATCGATAAAAAATCGCTGTTCACGCGCCTCACCAATGCCCTCAACAGCGGCGATTTCGCGACTGCCTCCAAGTTGCAGGTGGAAATGTACGGCAAGATTGAGGAGCTTAAGCACCTCCACGACGAATACGTCAAAAATAACATTTGAAATTGTTTTCGGGGCGGCGGGCAGGAGGCTCGTTGCCCCGTTTGTATTTGGGGGAATTTTTATGTGCAGAATCGGCGCGGTTAAAAGCAAAAAGCCCGTCTACCCGTCGACGGCGTTACGCTTGATGTTGCCGCAACAGGAGGGGCACGACAATTCGGGCTTCGCAATGGTAATGCAAGACCTCGCGGGCGTCTTTTCGCTCTACAAGGACAAGCCGCTGTTGTCAATGGCTTGCACCAAGCAGGGGGCGCGGCTCGTCGAAGATTACATGTCCGCCAAAAATTTCGTAAAAATGGCGGAGTGGTTGCCCGTCCCCAATAAGCGCAAAGGGCTTGATATTCAGACCATGCCCTATTACATTTTCCGCAATTATGATTATCCCGAACACTACGACGACCCCGAAAGCCGCGAGGCTTTGCTTTTGGATACGCGGCTTGCCTTGCGTAAGATTTTGACGGATTCCGCGCAGGGTTACGTTTATTCCTTCTGGCCCGACGTGTTGACGCTCAAGGAGATTGGCGACCCGCGTGACATTGCGACGTACTTCCGGCTTTGGGACGACAACGGCACGCTGCTTGCCAAAAATATTATCGTGCAGTGTCGGCAGAATACCAATTACAAAATCGTCCGCTACGCTGCGCATCCGTTTTTCCTGCAAGGCTATACGCTGTGCGCCAACGGCGAAAATACTTTCTACACCAAAAATAAGGAGTTCCAAAAAAATTTGCACCGAGGATATATCGGCTTCGAGTCCGATTCGCAAAATTTCTTGTACACGCTCCATTACGTCCTGCACGAGCTTAAATGGTCAATCCCGTATTACAAGCACGTCATAACGCCGTTGCCGTTCGCTGAAATTGAAAAACGTCCCGACAGAGACGTTTTGCTGTCGATTCGTCAATCGCTGGCTCACCTTGAGATAAACGGTCCGAACACGATAATTGCCGGCTTGCCCGACGGGCGCATGATGACTTGTTGCGACTCCAAAAAGTTGCGCCCCGTAGTTGTCGGCGGCGACGATACCACCGTTGCCATTTCCTCCGAGGTTTGCGGTATCAATGAGATTCTGCCCGACAGGAACACCGAGCGCGACATTTACCCCAACGAGCGAGAGGTCGTCGTCATAAACAACAACTTGGAGGTGATAAGATGGAAGCAGTAAAAGTTCAAGACATCGCCGCGAACGATTTGCCGTGGAAGATTGAATACGACGCCAATCGTTGCACCATGTGCGGCAGTTGCGTTGCCTCCTGCACCTTCAAGGCGATTAAGGTTGAAGTTCAGCGCAAATCCGTGACAATTTCGCAAGCCAATCAGCCCGAACCTGTCCATATTCAGCAAGCCGTGCCGATTATCAAGCAGGTCGCCGACGTTTCCTGCGCGTGTCGAGGTTGCGGCATGTGCGAACGCGTTTGTCCGAACAATGCCATTCGCGCCGTCCGTAACGTCGATAATCGCCGCAATCTGCTGTTCAATCGTCCGATTAAGCGCGGCGGGCGTACCAATCTCAACGCGCAACGCACCCTGGATAAAATTATCGTCGGGCGTATTTCGCAAATGACTGACCCGTCGCTCGATTCGATTCGCCACACCTTCGACATACGCGCTCCGCTCGGCAGAGTGCTTTCGCCTAAGGAATTGCCCTTTGAGATCGTTGACGGCAAACTCGTCGCCAACAAGAAAACGCCGCCCGTCCGTTGGATTTATCCGCTGATATTCTCGGATATGTCAATCGGCGCACTGTCGACGCGGGCTTGGGAGGCTGTGGCTATGGCGGCGGCTTATCTGAACGAAAAATGCGGCTTGCCCGTGAGGATGAGTTCCGGCGAGGGCGGTATGCCCGTCAAGCTTATGGAGTCCGATTATCTGAAGTATTTTATCATACAAATTGCGTCGGGGCATTTCGGCTGGAACAGGATTATCAAAACGATGCCGCGCATGAAGGTTGACCCGGCGGGCGTGCTTATAAAAATCGGGCAGGGAGCAAAGCCCGGCGACGGCGGCTTACTGCAAGCGGAAAAAGTTGCGCCGCACGTCCAAGCGATTCGCGGCGTCCCCAAGGCAACGCTCTCCTCGCCGCCCAATCATCAGGGGCTTTACTCAATCGAGGAGTCCGTTCAAAAAATGCACTTGTCCTTGAACGCGGCGTTCGGCTTTCGCGTCCCGGTAGCCATTAAGTGCGCGGCGTCCTCAACGTCGGTGTCGGTCTACAACAATCTTTTGCGCGACCCTTATAAAATTTGCGGCGGCTTTTTTATCGACGGCATACAGGGCGGCACGGGCGCGGCTAACGAAATTTCGCTCGACCATACGGGGCACCCCGTCGTTTCCAAAATTCGCGATTGCTATCTGGCGGCCGTCGACCAAGGTTCGCAGGGGCAAATCCCGCTTTACGGCGGCGGCGGTATCGGCTTGACGGGCAACGCGGCGGCTGACGCCTTCAAGATGATTTGCCTCGGAGCCAACGGCGTTTTTTGCGGCAAGATTTTGATTCAGTTGCTCGGTTGCGTCGGCAATGAAAACGGGCGTTGCAACGCGTGCAATACCGGCAAGTGTCCCACGGGCATTTGTACGCAAAATCCGCGCCTCGTTAAGCGTCTCGACGTGGATAAGGGTGCTCAACGCATTGTCGACTACGTTTTAGCCTTCGACGCCGAACTCCGAAAGCTTATGGCTCCGATTGGCAACAGCTCTTTGCCCGTCGGCAGGAGCGACGCTCTTGTTTCCACCGATAAGGCTATCGCCGACAAGCTCGGTATACAATACGTTTGCTGAAATATGAACACTTACAAAATCATTGACGAAAAGACTTGGAGCCGCGCCGCTCATTGCGCGATTTTCAGAGGTTGCATTGAGCCGAGCTTTTGCGTGACGTTCGAGATCGACGTTACCAATTTTTACAAGACGGTCAAGGCGCAAGATTTATCGTTTACGCTGTCGATGATTTACGCGGTTTGCAAGTGCGGCAACGCGATTGAGAATTTCCGCTACCGCTTCGTCGACGGGGCGATTGTGCTGTTCGATAAGATTGATACGGCGTTCACGTGGTTGAATCCGCAAACGGAGCTGTTCAAGGTCGTGAATGTGCCGCTGACCGACAGTCTCCAAAGTTACGTTGCGCTTGCAAAAAAAATCGCCGATGCTCAAGCCGAATATTTCACCGCGCCGCTCGGCAATGACGTTTTCCAATGTTCGCCGATGCCGTGGCTGACGTATTCGCATATTTCGCATACCAATTTCGGCAGGAAGGATAACGCGACGCCGCTGTTTGATTGGGGGAAATTTCGCAACGTTGACGGGAAATTGTTAATGCCGTTGTCGGTGCAAGTACATCATTCGTTCGTTGACGGCTTACACGTCGGGCGATTCGCGGACAGACTCCAAGGCTTTTTGGACGATTTACGGGGAGAAACAAAATGTTGAAGATTGACACGATTAGAAACCACGAGCGCATGTCGACGCAAGACCTCCTGCTCATGATTGAGGACGCGGTTAAGTCGGGCGAAACCGATTTTGACATAGCGGCCAGCGGGCAACACAATATCGGCGGCGCGGTTTGGAACGTCGACGGCAGGACGTTGAAATTTCACGTCACCAATGCGGGACAACGCGTCGGCTCCATGTGCTTGCCGAATACGGAGATTATCGTTGAGGGCGCGACCTCGGCGGACGTCGGCTGGCTGAATGCCGGCGGGCTTATCACCGTCAAGGGCGACGCGGGCGACACGGCGGGGCATTGTTCCAGCGGCGGCAAAATTTATATCGGCGGTCGAGCCGGCACGCGGACGGGTTCGCTCATGAAACACGATCCGCTTTACGAGGAGCCGGAGCTTTGGATTTTAAAAAACGTCGGAAGTTTTTCGTTCGAGTTCATGGGCGGCGGACGTGCGGTTGTTTGCGGCGTTGACAGCGCGGAGTTTAGTTCCGTCACGGGCGAGCGTCCCTGCGTGGGCATGGTCGGCGGCGTCGTCTACGTGCGCGGCACTATCGCCGATTTTCCCGCCGATATTCAATGCCTGCCCCTTGACGCAGAGGATATTCACTTCCTTAAAAGCGGCATGAATCATTTCCTTAACGCGATTGAAAAGTCCGAGCTTATCGCCGAGCTTAGCGATTGGAACGAGTGGCGCAAGCTCCGTCCGCTGACGTTCGAGGAGAAGAAGCCGCCGATTGTCCATAACCTCGCCGATTTCAGGAAAAATTCTTGGATTAAGGGCGGGATATTCAGCAACGTTGCGGACGATGATTTTGCGGTCTTGAACACGGTAAATCGCGGGCTGTATCGTCTGCGCGTGCCGACGTGGGATAATGCAAAGTTCGCCGCGCCGTGTCAATTCATGTGTCCGACGGGCATACCGACGCAACAGCGGCTGAATTTATTGCGGCTTGGCAAAGTCGACGAGGCGTTGAAACTGGTTTTGAAATATACGCCGTTCCCCGGTTCGATTTGCGGGACGCTCTGTCCCAATCCTTGCATGGATGGCTGTACACGCGGCACGATTGACGAGGCTATTAAAATCGGAGAACTGGGTTTGAAGTCGGCTTACGTCGAGGTCGAGCCTCCGCAAATTTCGACGGGCAAAACCGTCGGGATAATCGGCGGAGGCGTCGCGGGCTTGACGGCGGCTTGGCAACTGGCTCTGCGCGGACACAGCGTTACAGTCTTTGACGACGCCGCGCTCCTTGGCGGCAAGCTTGCGCAAGTGATACCGCACTCCAGAATTTCGCAGGAGCTGATTGCGGCGGAGCTTAAGCGGATAGAAAATTTGGGCGTCCGATTCGTGACGAATTGCAAGGTCGACGCGGCTAAGTTCGATTCGATATGCGCGGAGTTCGACGCGGTGTTGGTGGCGACGGGCGGTCACAAGGCGCGATACTTCAACTGGGAAGGCGCGGAGCTTTTGACGCACGGCATAGAATTCCTTAAGGCGATAAATCGCGGCGAAAAGCCTCCCGTCGGCAAAAATGTTGTCGTTATCGGCGGCGGCAATTCGGGCATGGACGTTGCCACTTCGGCTTACGAGCAGGGCGCGGAAAGCGTTATCGTCGTCGACGTGATGAAGCCTGCCGCGTTCGCCAAGGAGATTCGGCGGCTTGAAAATTTCGGCGGCAAGATAATTTACCCGTTCATGACGAAAAAAATCACCGCCGAGGGCATTTACGCCGACGACGGCAGATTTATCGCGGCTGACCAGGTGATAGTTTCAATCGGCGAGGCACCCGTTACGGATTTTCTGCCCGACGTTAAAAAGTTCCGCGATTGGCTTGTTCCCGACGGCGATAAGCGGATTTTGCCCAAAGTTTTTGCGGCGGGCGACGTGATTAAGCCCGGCAGATTGACCGACGCGACCGGCGACGCCCGTTTGACGGCGACAGCGATTGATAAATATCTGCGCGGAGAAGAAATTTCTCTGCCCGTCAAGAAAAGCCTCGTTCCGTCAAATAATCTGTCCAAAAAATATTTCGAGAAATGTCACCATTGCGACCTGCCCGACCCTCTGCACGAGCATTTACGTTGCGTGAGTTGCGGGACGTGTCGCGATTGCAAGATGTGTTTGAACTCCTGCCCCGAAAAGGCGATTACGCGTATTGAGCACGACGACGGCTCTTGGGAATACGTCTCCGACGCGGATAAATGTATCGGTTGCGGCGTTTGCGCGGGCGTGTGTCCTTGCGGCGTCTGGTGTCTTCAGGATAATCCCGTCGAAATTCCCATGTATCGCAGCGTGTAGACAACGGATTAAAATTAAAATCCCTTCGGCGAGCGTCGGAGGGAAATTTTTTTAGCCGACCTTGACGTTCACGACGTTGCCACTGACGGCATCAATGCAAATGTACTTGACGCTGTTGGCGACGCAGGACACTTTGTAGACCGGCTGAAAATCAGCGGACTTATCGCGCTCCTTGAGCCGAATCGACTTGTAGGTAATAGCCTGCGCGTCGACGCCGATTAAGTTTGCGACCGTATTGCGAATCGTGTTTTCGTCCACGAGCGCGATATTTTTTTCACGGGCGAGATTGGCGAGAATTGTAGTCTGCGCCTTAGCCGCCAGAATTTTTTGAGCTTGCTTTTGTTGGTGGAGGAAGTAAGCCCCGCCGCCCGCGCAGATTGCCGCGACCGTCGTGACCGCCGCAAATTTTTTCAAACGCGCCGGCGTGAATATCCCGCACAACATTTCGCCGAACGCACGCAATTTTTTCTTCATGATAATTCGTCCTTTCTCTTCAAGAGTTCGCTGAAAGCCGCCGTCTGAGTGCCTTCGCCGACCGCCTCGAAACGCCAACCCTCCGCCTCCGAGCTTAACGCGACAAAAATCATCGCCGCGCAGATTGAGCCTTCGTCGAGCAAATCGTACCTGCAAAGTTCGTGCCCGTCCCGATTGTCGACCAGCCGCGCCGTTAAATTTCCAAAAGTCTCTGCGCCGTCAATGGTCAACGCTACAAAAATTCCGTCGTACTGCGGCGGCAACTTCCCAAGCTCAATCGACACGGTTCCGAAAATTTGTTCACCGACGCCCGCCGTGCTCGAAAGGCTTACTGCCCCCGAATCGTGGCGCGGGTTTTGCAAATTTACAACGTCGCCCTCGGAAGCAACGCAGTAATCTTGGCAAAGGAGAATCCAAACTTCCGGCGACGAAGTACCACTCAGCAGGAGCCTCAAATCGCCGCGCAGGTTGCCTTCGTCCGTCAAGCTAAGGGACTCGCCCCGCCTCAAACTGATTGACATCATTAGCCGTCCTCCCGTCGTGTTTTTGAATCGCTGCGCGTTATCTTAGCCGCTGTCTATAAACAAAATCTAAACTGCCGCTAAAATTTATGATACAATCGGCGGGGGCGATGCAATGAAACTTCGCGACATTTCGTTGAGTAAGCGGCTCTTGCTCGGCAATTTCTTGATGGTGTTTATCCCGCTGAGCGTCATGGCGGTAATGGGTTGGCTGATTTTTACTGCGGTGCGTTTCCTCGACACGGGGCAACGCAGCGAACTGCTCGTGAAGCTTTGGGCGGATAAAGGCTCCGCGCTCTCCGTACAATTCGCCGTCACCTCCATAGAAGACGACGCTGACCGCCACGACACCTTGAAGCTCAAAAATTTAAGGAAGGACTGCCAAATCTTGGAAGCGCAGGGAATTGCCGTCGCCGTCCTGCAAGACGGGAATGTTCTTTACGTGACACCCGACGTGAACGTCGAAGACATCAGGCGGCAAATCGCCGAACGGAAAATTTTAAGCCCGTCAATGCTCTGGGACGCTCAAGGGTTCGCCTTTCGATACTTTTCCGGTCGACACCGCGCAGAAATTATGGCTGTCGGCAACGTCCCTTTGGACGCGCAAAAATCGACTGTCGCCCCGTCGCTCAAAAAAATCCTCGAAGTGCTCGGCGCAATAATTTTCGTCGGAGCCGTGATTTTTACAATCCTGCTCGGCAGGTACCTTTCGCAACTCTTATCGCGTCAAGTCTTGGAGCCGCTTCGCAATCTGCGCGAAGTCTCGGAGCAAATCCGCGCAGGTAATCTCGACGTTGCCCTAAACGTGGACGCCAATGACGAAATCGGCGAAACTTGTCGGGCGTTCGACAAAATGCGCCACGAACTCAAGGAAAATAAAGCTCTGCGCGAAAGGTACGAACGCAATCGAAAGGAATTGCTCGCCGGCATTTCGCACGACCTCGCTACGCCGCTGACCGCCTTGAAGGGTTACGCCAACGGAATCCTCGACGGCATTGCCAACACACCCGATAAAAAACTTCACTATGTCGAAATGATGAGCCGAACCGTTGCCGATATGGAAAAGCTCGTTGAAAGCCTGTTCCTGTTCTCGAAGCTCGATTTGGGGCGCGTCGAATTCAATTTGGAGCCCGTTCGCCCAGCGGATTATTTTGCGGACTTCGTTGCCGATAAAAAAGATTTGTTCCTGCAACGCGGACTGAATTTGACGTTCGACGGCGAAAAAATCGACAGCCTCGTCAAGATTGACCGCCTGCAATTTGCCCGCCTCGTCAATAATCTGCTCGACAACAGCGTCAAGTACAAGAAAAATGCCGTCGTCAACGTGGCGATTGGAATCTGCGCGGAGGACGGGCATTTGAGGATAAGCTTCGCGGATGACGGGCGTGGCGTCGGCAGGGCGGAACTCGCGAAGATTTTCGACATTTTTTATCGGACAGACCCCGCCAGGTCGAACACGGCTAAGGGCAGCGGGTTGGGACTTGCCGTCGTCAAGCAGATCGTCTTGGGTATGCACGGCGACATTTGGGCTGAAGAAACTTTGGGCGGCGGGCTGACTATCGTAATTCGCCTGCCGATTTATGAGGAGCGTCACGATGAAAAAAATTTTGCTGATTGAAGACGACACCAAAATCGCCGAAGTCGAACGCGATTATCTGGAGGCGAATGACTTTGCGGTTGAAGTCGTTAGCGACGGGACTCACGGGCTTGATACGGCTATCCGAAATGACTACGCGTTAATCGTCCTCGACCTCATGTTGCCCGCCGTCGACGGCTTCCAAATCTGTAGGGCGATTCGCAAAGTCAAGGAGACGCCAATCCTTGTCGTGTCGGCTCGGCGCGAAGACATTGACAAAATCCGTGCGCTCGGTCTCGGTGCCGACGATTACGTCATCAATCCGTTCAGCCCCAGCGAATTGGTTGCCCGCGTCAAGGCGCACATTTCGCGCTACGAACGCCTGACGGGTAAGGGCAACGATAACACTTTGCATTTCGGCGACTTGGAAATTCAGCCCGAATCGCGCCGCGTCTTTTCGGCGGGCAAGGAAATTCATCTCAAGAACAAAGAGTTTGAACTCCTGCTGTTCCTCGCCGAAAACCCTAACATAGTCTTCAGTAAGGACAGGCTCTTCGACCGCATTTGGGGCTTGGACGCTGTGGGCGACACCGCCACCGTTACCGTCCACGTCAACCGCCTGCGCGAAAAGATTGAGCCCGTGCCCGCCAATCCGCGATATATCGAAACCGTCTGGGGCGCGGGCTACCGTTTCAATGCCGCCAATCGCTAGCTCATGTATTTAAGTATACATTGAAGCGGAACGTTGACACTTAGCCATACCAATTTTATAATACGACGCGTAAATCGGTTTACGCAAGATTTTATGTATCAGGTGATTCAAAATGGAAACGGCAAACATAATCAACAGCGGCGACACGGCGTGGGTACTAATCAGCGCGGCGTTGGTCTTCATCATGACGCCCGCAGTCGCATTGTTCTACGGCGGTATGGTGCGCAGTAAAAATGTCCTCTCGACGATAATGCAGTCGATGTTTATCCTCGGCATGGTCAGTGTTGAATTTATTATAATCGGCTACACAATGGCGTTTGGCTCGGACGTGAGCGGCTTAATCGGCGATTTATCGAAGTTCGGGCTGGCGAATGTCGGCTACAACGTGCTGGACGGCGGCACAATCCCAGAATTAGCGTTCGTGGCGTTCCAATGCATGTTCGCGGCGTTGACACCGGCATTGATAACTGGCGCATTCGCCGAACGCATGAGATTTAAAGGCTTCGCGTTGCTGATGTTGCTTTGGGCAATATTTATCTACAATCCGATGGCGCATTGGGTCTGGGGCGGCGGCTTCTTGGCACAACTCGGCGCATTGGACTTCGCGGGCGGTCTGGTTATTCATATACTAAGCGGCGTGAGCGGCTTGACGATTTGTATCCTGCTCGGCAAACGTCGCGGCTATGGCAAATCGGCTATGGTTCCGCACAATATTCCGATGACCGTCCTTGGCGCGGCTATCCTTTGGATCGGCTGGTTTGGATTTAATGCCGGCTCTGCGCTCGGAGCCAATGAACTCGCGGCAAATGCTTTCGTCGTCACGCAAATCGCGGCGGCGGCAGGTATGCTCGGCTGGACGTTGGTTGAGTGGATTCGTCACGGCAAACCGACTGTTATCGGCGCAGTTTCGGGCTGTATCGCTGGCTTGGTCGCCATTACTCCTGCGGCGGGCTACGTGACTATTCTGCCGAGCGTCGCTATCGGGCTTATCGGCGGCGTGGTATGTTATTTGGCAGTTGCGGTCGTCAAAGAGCATTTTGGCTACGATGATTCGCTGGACGCGTTCGGCGTGCACGGCGTCGGCGGCATGTGGGGCGCGGTCGCTACGGGGCTTTGGGCGACGACTTCCGTTAATCCTGACGGCGCGAACGGTCTTTTTTACGGCGAAACTGATTTATTCGTCGCGCAAGTGTTATCAATCGGCGTGGCAGTGATTTTCGCGGTAATCGGCTCGATTGTGCTGTACAAAGTGGTAGACGCGATAGTTTCAATCCGTGTGGACGAGGCGGAGGAAGTCACGGGTCTCGATTTGGCTGAACACGGCGAACGCGGCTACACGACACCGATATTTACAGGCTCGTCAAGCTTTTTTGGAGCAGATTCGCCTGAAACGTCGTTGCAATCGGCATTGGGAGGGCTTAAATCGTGAAGATGACGAAAATCGAAATCATAACTCGTGCGTCGAAGCTGGAGGAGCTGAAAGAGGCTCTGAACTCGATCGGAGTGCTTGGCATGACGGTTTCGCAGGTTTTTGGTTGCGGACTGCAGAAAGGTCACAAAGAAATTTATCGCGGGCGCGAATACGACGTGAATTTAGTACCTGGTATCAAGGTTGAGACGGTCGTTTGTGAAATTCCTGTTGAAACGGTGATTGAGACCGCGCAGAAGGTTTTACGGACGGGCAAGTTCGGCGACGGCAAGATATTTATCTACGAATTGAGCGATGCGGTACGAATTCGGACGGGACATCGCGGCGTTGAGGCGATAATGGACATCCCCGGCGAGAAACCTGCGCGGTAAACAAAATTAAATCCCCTCGTGAGCGGCGGGGGGATTTTTTTATGCTATAATCTGCGCGGAGGTGATAACGTTGCGAATACTCGGCGGCGTGATTTTGATATTGGCGTTAATCGTCTGCGCATTGCCGGAGCCGGAAGGCTTTCCGATATTGGAGTATCATCAAGTGACGGACGCGCCGCTCGACCCCGACTTTGAGGTCTACAACGTGCCGCCCGCCGAATTCGCCGCGCAGTTGGACTATCTGCAGGCGGAGGGCTACACGACGATAACGCTAAAGGAATTCATGCACGCGGTACGCGGCTACAAGCCTCTGCCCGCCAAGCCGATAATCCTGACCTTCGACGACGGCTATAAAGAAAATTACACCGAGATGTTGCCGATATTGGAGGCGCACGGCATGACGGCGGTCGTCTACGTGATAACCAACACGCTGGGCAAGGCGGGCTATCTGACGTTCGACGACCTCAAAGACATGCAACGGCGCGGGATTGAAATCGGTTCGCACACCGCCGACCACATACCGCTGACGGAGCTTGACGAGACTTTTCGGCGGCGACAGGTGCGCGAGTCAAAAATTTATCTGGAGTGGAGCGGCTTGGAGCCGATTTGCAGCCTGTCTTATCCCAACGGCGCGTTTAATTCTGAGCTGGAAGAGTTGTTGCGCGAGGAAAAATATTTAACGGCGGTGACGGGCGAGGCAGGCTTGAATACGCTTGAAACGAATCCGTTTGAGTTGCGACGCGTGCACATACGCAAGCCGCGTTTCGGGCTGACGGAGTTCAAGTTGCGGCTGTGGAAAGCTGAACTGTTCGCACGGTTCAGATAAAAAAATCAGCCCCCTAAGGAGCCGCATTGTCACAAAATGTATTTATGAATCGTTTTATCGTCGGGCAAGTAAATCAGCATTAAAATTTCGCTCATGCCGCAATGTGTCTTGATTTTTTCGGCGTAACGAATATCGAGCTTGGAGAGATTTTTTTTATCGGCGCGGTGCGAGTGGACGAAGCCGACGAATTCAATCCCGCGACGTTGCCAATCGCGCAAAACCGCGTTCAAGCTTTCGGTATCGGGAATGTAATTGCGTTCGGTGGTCGTGCCGGTGCTGTCGTGATGAAATTCGCTGACCACACGCCCTGCGCGGACGCCGAGTATCCCGCCCGTTTCGGGAACCGTCAACGCCGTTTGGATTTGCCGTATAACGGTGGCGGCAATCGTCATGTCACTTGTAGTATTTGCAGACATAGCTCGCATTGTGCCACTTGCCGTCAATCCCGCACAGCACCTTATGGGAGAAAATATTTTCCTTTTCGTCAATGTTATAGTCGCAGTATTCGCAGGTCTCGATATTATCGCCGGCAAATTTGCATTTGGGCAACGTTACAGGCTCGTCCCGCTTAATTTCCTTAGCCTCCATGATTCAGCCCTCCCAAAAATTTTAAAAAATTTTCTTCAAGAGTTTGCCGACGCCGTAAACAGCGGCTCCGCCAATGGCAAGGGGCGCAAGCGGTGCAACGAAAGCCGCCGCCGCTCCGACGGCTCCCGTAAGCCCTGCAGTTCCGGCAGTGATCGCGCCGGCAGTCCCCGTCAAGCCGACGGACGACGCCAAACCTGCGGCAGTACCGCCCACGCCGTTTATCGCGGTAATCGCCAAGCCCGACGAGCTTAAGACAGCATTTTTCGCGAAGGCACCGGCGAAAGCGTCAGCGGCGGATATGGCGTTGAGACCCGTCGCGCCGACCTTCGTTGAGCCGATTGTCTTCATGAGGGTTTTCCCGCCGGCTCGCGCTATCGCTTCCTTGACCAGCGGTTGACGGACGGCAGTCGCTATGACTTGATTTTTGGCGTAGTCGATGAGAAATTCCTTAGCCGCCGAGGTCGCCATATCCTTAGCGGCTTGCTTGACGGTTTTATCGCCCGTGAGCACGTCGACGAAATTACTGCCGATAGCGACAGCCCCGCCGACCTTAGCCCACGCCTTAGCCGAAATGACGCCGTTAAGCTGAACGAGCTTAATCGCCTGCGCCTTATCGTAAGCGTGCGGGAAGAAGACAGCGGCGGGGTTGCCCGTGATTTTGCTTTCCACGCGCATGAGTTCGGTCAATTCGTCGCATTGAACGGCTTTGGACAGCGTGCTTTCAACCTTTTGAATACCGTGCGCCAGAGCTTGCTCCTTAATCGCGTCAAAATCCCCGTCGCTGTTGACGTAGAGGACGCCCAAATCCTTGCAGAACTGCCAATTATCCTTGCCGAGGTGATATTCGCATTTAACTTCGACGTGCTCCAGCCCCTTGGCGATAATCAAATCGGCGAGCGCGTCCTCGTCCATAACTTGAACGTGGCGCGTTTGCCCGTCGCTCATGGACGCTTCAATCTGCGAACGGATAAATTTTTTAAGTCCGTCCTGCGCGGAATCGGCGTCTTGCGCGGCGAGTTCAGCCTCAAGTTGCTTGCCGAGCTTAGCCGCCTCCGCAGACAGGCTTACGACCTCCTCGACGGCGTTCATATCGACGAGCGTATCGGCATTATTGCTTGCGGAAAATCGAAAAACTTTGTCGCTCATCAAATCGCCTCCTTAAGCGTTTTCGCCGACGTAAGCCGCGCCGAGCATTGCCTTAAACTTATCGGGCAGGAACGGGTCATGATAGGGGTCTTCGGGCGCACTGCCGAGCCGCACCTTGAAGCCGCGATTCAGATAATCCTGATAAGCGCGGCGGGCGTTGTTCACGTTGTCATAGGCAACCGCGCAGGCGGCTTTAATCCAATCCTCCTCCTCCTTGGACAAGTCAACGCCGTATCTGCGCGAGGGCTGCGTCAACATCAAGTGGTCGATAACGCGATTCTTGCTGTAATTTTGCTCCGCGCCGCCGTCAACGTAGTAATGCCCGCCGTAAGACCAATTACAGCCGTCGAAGATGTCATGCGAGCAGGGACACCACGCGTCGCGCCCCATTGCGCTATCGTGCGGCGCGTAGACCGAAACTTTATAATGTTTGCGCTCAACGACGTAAGTGCCGTCGGATTTGCGCTTAACTTCCTTAGGGTCAAAGCCCAAAGTCACGGGGTCAACGTCCAATTCAATCGTGTACATTAAAATCCTCCTCAATCTGAATAGTCGAGATTGTTCATCTGCCGCATTAAGCCGTCGAGTTCCGCGTTGAGTTCCTTCATCTCCTCGAAAGTTTGTTTCACTTCGCGCACGAATTCTCCCAAGCCGTTATTCCGCAGGTCAGACAAATCGGTCAGCAACGACAAATCCACGTCCAGAGCCTTGGAAATGCGAATCAGCAACGGCAACGACACGGCTTTATTGGCGGAGCCGCTTTCAATGTGCGACAGATAATTTTTGTTGATAGAAAGCTCCTCAGCCAGTTCGGCTTGCGTGATGTTCTTGAGCTTGCGGAAGTAGGCGATACGAAGCCCGATACATTTCAGCTCATTGCGGCAATCGTCAACAGGTTCCGAATTCTTTTCCGTCATAGGCATCCCTCCGCAGGCAGTATAGCATAAAAATTTCGGGCGCGAATTACCGAATAGGTGTACTTTTTACCAAAATAGGTACACAAAAAAACGGCTTGGAGCCGTAATTTTTTTTGCGCGTTTGTGGTAGAATGTCGACGTTCAGAGCCGCTTGAAAACCCTCGGCACCCGCGCAGATACCAAACACGTCACCTCGTAGTTAATCGTTTGCAAGTGGCGGGCGGCGTCGTCGATTGAAATCAAATCGGAGCCGAACAGAATAGCCTCATCGCCGACCGCAACGCCGTCAACGTCCGTCACGTCAACCATAGTTTGATCCATGCAGACGCGCCCGGCAATCGGAGCAAGCTTGCCGCCAATGTCGACGTGAAAGCCCTTGTAAGCGCGAATGTAGCCGTCGGCGTAACCAATCGGCAACGTGGCAATCAACGAATCGCGCTCGGCAACAAATTCGCGCCCGTAGCCAATCGACACGCCCGCAGGAATTTTTTTCAGGAAAGCAACGCGGGCAACCAATTTCATGGCAGGCTTAAGCTCAATCGTGCGCGGAAAATCGGCGGCGGGATAAAGCCCGTAAGTGATAATGCCGGCGCGAACCATATCGAAATGTGCTTCGGGAATGTCAAGCGCGGCGGCGGACTCGGCAAGGTGGCAAATCTTAATATTCACGCCCGCCGAACGAATCTTAGCCGCAGTCTTCTTGAAAATTTCGATTTGGCGACGCGTAAACGACCTGTCGGGGTTATCGGCGTCGGCGAAGTGCGAAAACAAGCCCTCAAGCTCCACGTTCGGCAAGCGGGAAATCTGCGCGGCAAGCTCGACGGCTCTATCGGGCGCAATGCCGATACGCCCCATGCCCGTTTCAAGCTTGAGGTGAACTTTGGCGACCTTGTTCAGATTAACGGCGGCGGCAGAGAGTTTTTGCGCCAAGTCAAAATCAGCGACGGTTTGAGTTAAATCATTGGCGACGACGACCTCTGCGGCGTCATGCGGAATCAAGCCGAGGATTAAAATCGGCAAGTCGAAACCTGCGCGGCGAAGCTCCAAACCCTCCTCGACGGTGGCGACGGCAAGGAAATCGGCTCTGCACGCGGCGGCGACTTTGGAAACTTCAATCGCGCCGTGCCCGTAAGCATTCGCCTTGACGACCGCGCAGAGTTTGGACGCGGGATTGATACGGCGGCGAATCGCGGTCAGATTGTGGCGGACGGCGTTAAGGTCAATTTCGGCGTAAACGTCGCGAAGAATCATATTCAACACTCCTTGAGGTGATATTTTGAAGTTTAAAGAATTTATGAGCGCACTCGACGGCGAAATCAAAAACGTTTACCTGTTGAGCGGCGCGGAGACTTTTTTTATCGATAAGGCGCGGGAAAAAATATTGGCGCGGCTGGGCGTCGATAAGGCGACGGAACTTTTAATGTTCGACTGCGACGCCAAACCCGCGCTCGGCGAAATAATCAGCGCGATAGACAGTTCGCCGCTGTTCAGCTCGCGCAACGTCGTATTGGTCAAGAACGCGCCCTTTTTCAGCGCGGAGAAAAAATTTGAGCGGCTCGAAGGCATCTTGCGCGACATGCAGCCGACAAATTATGTCATCTTCACGGCAAAGGCGGCGGATAAGCGTCGCAAGCTTTACAAGATAATTTCGCAGGTTGGGGCGATATTGGAAGCGGAGCCGTTGCGCCCGTGGGAGGTCGACGATTGGCTCAACGATAAACTCAAATCGCTGGGCAAAATCATGCGCGGCGAGGCGCGGCGTCACTTCAACGAGCGGCTGGGGATATTGCCCGAAATATCGCTGTGGTATCTGGAAAACGAATTGGACAAAATCGCGCTGAACGTCACGGGCGAAGAAATAACGGCGGCGGATTTGCGGCGTAACATGCTCGCGCCGCCGGAAGTGTCGAACTTCGCCTTGACGGACGCGGTCGACGAACGCAAGCCCGAAAAAGCGATTTACCTGTTGAGGCAACAAGCCCGCGTCCCTGCCAAGTTGCCGCTTGTCGTGACGCTGTTGGTCAATCACGTGCGGCGGTTGCTTAGGGCGAAACACTTCATGGCGCAGGGCGTGACGGGTCGGCGGTTGGGCGAGCCGCTTGAAATGAATCCGTACATAGCGCAAAAGCTGGGCGAAACCGCCAAAAGCTATCGTCCCGAATTGTTGGAGGCGGTCTTTGTCGAATTGGCAACGGTGGACTTCAAACTAAAGACGGGGCAAGCAGACGTTGAGGTCTTGGAGCGGCTTTTAATCAAGCTGTGCAAGCGGTAGTTATACGCCATAAAAATTTTTCCTTCAAACGGCGCGGCAAATGTAGTAAAATGCGGGCGGAAGGGGGCGATACCGTTGGTTGAAATTTACAAGTCGCAGGAGTCGGGACACTTGGAAAGGTTGACGCTCCGAACGTTGCAAAAGGGCGCGTGGATAAATATCGTCGACCCGACGCCGTATGAATTGCGCGAGGTAAGTTCGTTGACGCAGGTGGAGCCGGATTTTTTACGCGCCGCGCTCGACGAGGAGGAACGTTCGCACTTGGACACCGAAGACGGCTCCGTAATGATTCTGACGAACGTTCCGATAGTCTACGAGGAGGAAAGCTACGACACTTTGCCGCTGGCGATAATCTTGACGAAACAATACATCATAACGGTCTGCTTGGAAGAGACGCCAGTCATGGCGAGTTTCAATCAGCGGACGGCGCGACTTTTCCACACCTACAAGCGCACGCAATTCCTGTTCGAGATTCTGTATCGTTCGGCGACGTTTTACCTGCGCTACCTGCGACAAATAAATAAGCTCTCCGACGAAATCGAAGAGCAACTGCGCCGCTCCATGCGCAATTCGGACATCTTGCGGTTAATGGAATTGCAAAAGGGTTTGACGTACTTCAACGCCTCGCTCCGCTCCAACGACGCCGTGTTTGAAAAGCTCCTGCGCTTACGCAACAGCCGCTCCGTCGAGGGCATTCTGGAAATTTTCGAGGAGGACGAGGACTTACTGGAAGACGTAATCATCGAAAACAAACAGGCGCGGGAAATGGTCGAGATGTACAGCCAAATCCTTTCGCAGATGGCGGATATTTTTTCGTCAATCATCTCGAACAATCAAAACATGGTGATGAAATTCCTCGCGGCGATGACGATTATAATCGCAGTGCCGACGGTTATCGCGAGTTTCTTCGGAATGAACGTGCCCGTTCCGCTTGCCGAAAACAATTTGGGCTTTGCAATAGTCATTGCGATAGCGTTGCTGGCGTCAATCGTCGCGGCGATAGTTTTCTGGAAAAAGCACATGTTCTGGGGTTGAACGCTTAAGCCTCGTCAGCGGGGCTTTCTTTATTTTCGGCGGCTTCAGCTTCGGCGGCGGCTATTTCTTCGGGCGGACGATAATCAACCTGCGGCTCCAAATCCGCGAAACGATACGCGAAGACATATTCCTTGGGCTTGTAAGTTATATTGGTGACGCCGCGCACCTTGTACTTGAAATTACGTTCGGCGTCGGGGTCGTCCAGGTTGTCGCGGTAATCTTTCAGCAACGCCACCATAATATCATAGGGCACGCCGAATTTTTTATGCTTTGCGAGCAGATTGTCGAACGCCATGAACACAACAATATCGATGAATTTTTGCTCCAGATAAAGATATTTCTCCAACTTGGCGGCGTCGGCACCCTGCTCCTTGAGCTTTGCATAGGTGTCAATCCAATTGAGGAAACCCGCAACAACCGCCTTTATGCGTTCTTCGTTGTCAAAGAAAAAGTAAAGCCGGCGAGCGACGGCACGCACACTCGTGATAACTGCGTCCGCCATCTCGGCGAAGGGCGCACGCTCCTTGCTGCGCAAATCGTCATTGGGATTCGTGGCGTATTCGACGAAACTCATATGCTCGTACTTAGCCTTCATGTCCCAGGCGTGCCGCTTAAGTTCGTAGAGTCTGTCGTTAAGGCTGCCCACGCCGTGCCCGAACGTTTTAAACAGCAGAATCCTTTGCTCCTCGAAGAGCTGATTCTCCTCGTCCGAGAAAATTTCACGCGGCGCGAACGGTTTGCCGATTGGATTGGTCACCTCGCGCAATCTGCCCAAGCCCTCCTTGTTTTCCATGCCGAAGGTACGCAGGAGTTTGAACGTTTTGGTCGACAGCTTATCGACGGCTTGCCAATAGCGCACGGGCGTGGAGTCGGGATATTCCACTTTAAGCTCACGGATAATCACCCACACATCGGAAAAGGGCGTCAATTTGGGTCTGGACGCCTTGTATTCCTTTTTGCTCATGCCGAAATGGTAATCTTGAATGAACTTATTGCCCGCCGCCGTTGCCTCGTAGTTAATGAGCGTCGTTTTGACGGGAAGATATTCGACCTCGGTATTGAGCCGGTCGCTGTCGTCGAGCGGCTCGTCGGATTTGTCGGCGTTTTGATGAGAGCCCCTCCGCTTCTTTTTCTTTTTGCCGCCGCCCTGAGGTTGAGGCTGTTCGCCCTGCGGTTGCGGCTGAGCTTGAGCTTGCTCGACGGGCGCGGGCGTCTTTACGGGTTCCGGAGCCGGTTCGGGTTCGGGCGGTGCCAAAAATTTCGTCTTGAGCATTTCGTAGGCTTCCTCGCTGACCGCGCTGAGCCTGTTGCCCACCTTGATTCCCTGCCCCGTAAGAAATTCGATTATCGCCTTTTCGTCGCGCTCGAATTCCTTGGCGATTTGGTAGATTCTCTTTGTTGCCACGGTATATCACACTCCCAAAAAAAAAATTTAGTTATTTGCCTCGGCGAAGTTGCTCCAGCTTGGCGAAAACCTCTGCGCCGATTCTGTCGCCGACCTCGTTGCGTTTGACGGGCAAAGTAACGTTGCCGAGGTATTCCTTGCGCAAGTGTTGCTTTGTTCGCTTGATTGCCCGATAAAACTCTCGCGAAGGGTGCCGATACGCGCCCGCCCCCAAAATGACGGTCTCTATTGCCGCGTCCGAACTTACCACGTGCACCTCGCGCTTTTTTTGCACCAATTCATACGACAGCCGCTCGATAACTTTATCCGCCGTCTCGTTAAAGCCGCTGTATATCACGCGGAAAAAGTCGTCGTAAATTTCCTTATGCTCCTCTTCCTCGCTTTGCGCGGCGTCGAAGACCAGCGTTATATCAAATTTCTCATACGCGCCGTATTCCTGCAGGTTGCGAATCAAGAATTCACGCGCCGTCGCCAAATCGTCCGTGTTAATTTCCCGCCACACGTGAATCAGATTGTATCCGTCAACCAGATAATGCGGTCGCTTCTTAGCCATCGTTCGTTTCTCGTTGCCGTTGAATTTCGTACAGGAGCAGTGCGCCCGCCACCGACGCGTTGAGCGAATTGATTTTGCCGAACATCGGGATTTTGACAAGCACGTTGCAATTTTCCCGCGTGAGGCGTCGCATTCCTTTGCCCTCGCCGCCGATAATCAAAACGATTCCGCCCGTCAAATCCGCCTGCCTGAAGCTGACCTCCGCGCCTGCGTCCGAGCCTACGACTTTTAAGCCGACTCCGCGCAGATTCTTGAGGGTTTGAGCTACGTTGGTGATTTGCGCTACTTTGACATATTGCGCCGCGCCCGCCGACGTTTTAAAGACTGTGGCGTTTAGTTGGACGCTCCGCCGTTTGGGGATTATCACGCCGTGCACGCCCACCGCCTCCGCCGTCCGCAGTATCGCGCCGAAATTTTGCGGGTCTTCCAGTTCGTCAAGCAGAATCAGGAAGGGCGGTTCGCGTTTGTCTTCGGCAAGTGCCAAAATTTCTTCGACCGTCGCATAATCGACAGCCGCCGCCGAAGCCGCAACTCCTTGGTGCCGCCCGCCGCAAAGTTTATCGAGTTTGTCACGCTGCAGGAATTCTACAACAACGCCCGCCTCTTTTGCAAGCGCGAAAATTTTTTGAATCGAGCCGTCGCGACTGCCCTCCGCGATAAAAAGCCTGTTGACGCTGTGCCCCGACTTCAACAGCTCGGTTACGGCGTTGCGCCCGAATATCAAATTGTCCATTCAAGTCCTCTCCTTGGGCGTCGCAACGAGCCACGGTTGATTCCGCTCCGCCTCCGGCAACATGTTATGGTCAAACCACATCCAATAAAAACGGTCGAGGCTCCCGAAAGTGTAGCCGTCTTGATTGTGGTCGCTCGTGTCGTAGGGGTCGGCGAAAATCAACACGTCGTCATAAAGGTCATCGGTGCCCAGCGTGTCGACGCCGATTATAACGCGCCAATGCCCGCCGAATTCGACATTCTCAACCATAATCGGCTTACCTTGCGAAAGATTTTCCACGACGAACTTTTGAAACGCGAATTCGTCCATGGGCGGCGCGTCGAGGCTGCTTTGAACGTCCCAGCCCAAATCCTTAAAGAATTTAACCATGTTGCCGAGGCTCGTGCCGATTTGCGGTTTAGTATGCAAAGCCTCCATCAGCGTCGGCTCGTCGAAGTCGTCGCGCCCGAAGTAGTTCAGCACGCTCAAGGCGGCGGCGGCTCCGCAACTGTATTCCGTCTCCTGTTGGCGCGTCGGGTAGTGCGCAAGGATAAGCCTGTCGGCGGTCGCGGGCATGTTGTAAAAGTCGAGGCGCGGATAGTAAATCGAATCGTCGTGATTCGCCGTGAAAGCCGCGCAGATTGCAACCGCCGCACCGATAATCGCTACAGCAAGGATTTTCTTCATGTTGACGCCTCCCTGAACGCAAGTTCGCAAATTTCCTCAAGTCGCGCAAAATTCCTCCGCAAAAATAAATCGCCGAGCAACGCCTCAAAGCCCGTGCTTGCATGATATTCCGCGACGGTCGCCTTGCGTGGCGCGTGACTTTTGGCGTTGCGTCCGCGTCGGAAGATGTCGCGTTCGGCGTCGGTCAAAGAGTTTTCTATCGCCCGATAAGTCTTAGCCTGCGCGGTCGCCGAAACGATTTCCGCGCTGAGGTCGTGGAGCCGCGTGATATTGTGCGTGACTTGCAAGAGGCGCGTCCTAACGTACAAATGAAAATACGCATCGCCGATATGAGCAAGAATCAGCGGCGAAAGCGTCTTAATCTCGTCGGCAGGAAAGTTCAACCGCGTTTCCATACGGCTCCTTGCGGCGTGTCCTCAACGACTATGCCCGCCGTCTTGAGCGCGTCGCGAATCTTATCTGCCGTCGTCCAATTCTTTGCGGCGCGAGCCTCCTGCCTGAGCATTAGGATTATCTGCATGAGCGAATCGATAAGCGCGGTCTCGTCGTCGGATTGTTCCGCCTGCTCAACGGGCACGGGTTGCTCGAACAGCCCGATTATCCCCGCCATTTCCATATAAATATCGCGCACGCGCAGAATTATATCGCCGTCAATCGTTACGGGCAAAATTTTCCCGTCAACCAAATCGCCGTAGTAGCCGCCGATTTCCTTAGCCAACTCGAACATGTGCGTTATCGCCAGAGCGGTGTTGAAGTCGTCGCTCATTGCCGCGTAGAAATTCGCAAGCAAACGCTCCGCCTCCTCGACCAGCCCGCCGGCTTGACTGACCGTTATCGCGAAATTCTTCTCGCTCGTGTCCTTGACGAACTCGCCCGCATGAATCCGCCGCGCCATGTCGTCCAATTGCCAATAAGCCTTAGCCAATTTCCCGAAGAATTCTTTCGCCTCGTTCAAGCGTTCCTTGCTGAACTCCAACGGATTGCGGTAATGCGTCTGCAGTAAAAATAAGCGCACGACCTCGCCCGAATATTCATTAAGAATGCCCTCGACCGTGGAAAAGTTCCCCGCCGATTTGCTCATCTTAACCTGGTCGTCGCCGTCGGACTTGACGATTTTATCTTCGGGCTTCCTGACGGTTATAAAGCCGTTGTGAACCCAATATTGCGCGAAGGAATTTTCGTCGCCCAGAGCCGCCTGACTTTGGGCGATTTCGTTTTCGTGGTGCGGGAAGATTAAATCGGAGCCGCCGCCGTGGAAGTCAAATTTCTCGCCCAGATACTTCAACGACATGACGGAGCACTCGATATGCCAACCCGGACGCCCCGCGCCCCACGGACTGTCCCAAAACGGCTCGCCGGGCTTAGCCGCCTTCCACAACGCAAAATCCATCGGGTTACGCTTGCGCTTATCGACCTCGACACGTGCGCCCGCCAACATGTCCGAAAGCTTGCGCCCGCTCAACTTGCCGTAGTTCGTAATTTTTTCCACGCTGTAGAAAACGTCGCCGTTATCCAGCACGTAGGCAAAACCCTTGTCGACGAGCGTTTGAATCATGGCGATAATATCGTCCATCGTCTCGGACACCTTGGGATAAACATCTGCGCGGCGGACGTTAAGGGCGTCCATGCTGCGAAAATAAGCCTTGATATTTTTTTCGGCGACGTCCTTCCACGTAATGCCGTATTTATTGGCGGCTTTAATAATCTTATCGTCCACGTCGGTGAAATTCTGCACGTAGCGGACTTTGCAGCCGCTCTTTGCGAAGAAACGCCGAATCGCATCCCAAACCACGAACGGGCGGGCGTTGCCGATATGCGGCGCGTTGTAGGGCGTCACTCCGCAGCAATAGATACTTACTTCTCCGGCTTTGAGTGGCTTGAAAATCTCCTTGGTGCGGCTCATCGTGTTAAAAACTTTAATCAAGTCAATCCCTCCTTAATCTCCTCGACATATCGGCAAGCCTCTTCAGGTGTGAAGATTTTAACCGTGTCGTTGGCAAAGCCCGCCATGTTCCGCGTAACAATCCCGTCGAAGCCGTTCGACGCGGCAACGGCATATTGGACGGAGTCCTCGAAGTCTTTCCAATCCAATGCGAACGCCGCATGAATATCCTTATCCGTCACGGTGACGACGCCGACGAATTTGAACAGCTCCTTGAACAGCTCGCGAACGACTTGGTGATACTTCAAGCCCCTGTAAGAAATGTAGTAAATGTCCGTGACGCTCGACGCCGAAATAAAGCTTTTGACAGGATATTTTTTTGACAAGGAAATTGCCTCTCTGCTCTTGGAAAGAAAAGGCTCGCGTTCCAAAAAGGAGTCCAAGACGACGTTTGTATCAATCAGCAAATTTAATTCCATAACGTTCCTCCAACCTTTCTTTGCGCCAATCGTCCAAAGTTTTCGATTTATCCACCTTTACGCCTGCCCAGTAACCCTCTATCTTGCTCCAAATGGCGGCAATTTCCTCGTCGCTCAAAATCTTTCTCTCAGCGGCGGGCGTGACGGTTATCTCGACGGGCTGGTCGTCGGCGTAGTTCGGCAGGTCGATAATACCCTTCAAGTCGCCGGCGTTCATTTCCTTACGGACGGTCTTCAGTTCCATGTTCAACACTCCTTTTTTTCAAATCAACTTTATGGGGCAAGGAAACCTCAAGGGACGACGTGCGCATAGCCTCGGCGGAAATTTCCTCGCGGGCGGCGGCAAGTTGCGTTTCCAATTCGTTGACGCGAGCCTCCAACCGCTGAATCTGTCGGAGCGCAACCTCAATCATTTCGCGATCGGGGTCGGGCAACATGTCATGATCCAAATCAACGTCAATCTCCTCCATAAGCTCGGCGCAGACGTTGGGATTATTCATGTCATAGCCGCGAGCACGACACAGCTCCGCAACCGCCTCGCGATATTCCTCCTCGTTATGAACCCGCTTGCCGTGCAAGACGACGATGCGCCCCGGTATGCCGACAACCGTCGCATGAGGCGGCACCTCCTTAAGGACGACGGAGCCGGCACCGATTTTGGCATGATCGCCCACCTTGAACGAGCCGAGGACTTTCGCGCCCGTCGCCACGACGACATTGTTGCCAATCGTCGGGTGACGCTTGCCCTTTTCCTTACCTGTCCCGCCCAGCGTCACGCCCTGATACAGCGTAACATTTTTGCCAAGTTCCGCCGTTTCGCCGATAACAATCCCCGTGCCGTGGTCGATAAAAAGTCCGTCGCCAATCGTCGCGCCGGGGTGAATTTCTATTCCCGTAAGGAAGCGGCAAAAATTTGACACCAGCCGCGCAGAGACTATCCAGCCGCGTTGAAAGAGGGCGTGCGAAATTCTGTGCAACCAAATCGCGTGGAGTCCCGAATAACACAGGACGACCTCAAGCACGCTCTTTGCCGCAGGGTCGCGCTCAAAAATGACGCGTATATCTTTTTTTATGCGCGAAAAAAATTTCATGGACAATCCCCCAACGATTAAATTGCGCCCGAACGCGGCGATTAACCCTTACAAAGTCATAACGTTTCAACGCGACAACTGTTCCGTCGCTTTCAAAGCGACCGCGAAAAAAATTTCATTTAGAGTTCTCCAAATTATTTTTCCAAACTTGCCACCGCATAAGCCGAAATGCCCAGCTCCGCGCCCGTGAAGCCCAGTCCTTCCTCCGTCTTTGCCTTTACGCTTACCGCGTCCAAATCAACGTTCAAGACCGCCGCCAATCGTTCACGCATTGTCGGGATATACGGCGCGAGCTTAGGGCGTTGCGCCACGATTATCGAATCCACGTTGACGATGGAATAACCTTTCGCCGCTACAAGAGTGCACGTCCGCCGGAGCAATTCCACGCTTGAAACGTCTTTGAACTCCGCCGTCATGGGGAAATGCTGTCCGATGTCGCCGAGCGTCGCCGCGCCGAGCAGGGCGTCTATTATCGCGTGAATCAATACGTCGCCGTCGGAATGCGCCTCAAGCCCCAGCGAATGTTCAAGCTCCACGCCGCCCAATATCAATTTCCGATTCGGCGCGAGCTTGTGCACGTCGTAGCCGATACCAAATCGCGTCATTTGTTTCCGCTCCTCAAAAAAGTTTCGGCGACGGCGAGGTCTTCGGGCGTCGTAATTTTTATGTTGTCGTAACCGCTCCGCACAACCTTTATCCTCGCGCCAAGTCGTTCGACCAAACTTGCGTCGTCCGTGCCCAGGAAATTGTCAGCCTCAGCCTGTGCATACGCCCGCAATAAAAGTTCGCGCTTGAAACCCTGCGGCGTCTGCACCGATACCAATTCGCGCCTGGGCGGCGTGGACTTAACGAAGCCCGCCGCGTCGACGACCTTTATCGTGTCTTTCGACGGGACTGCCGCTATCGCGCCGCCGAATTTCTCCGCCGCGTCGATAACGTCTTCAATTGTCCGCGCAGATACCAGCGGGCGTGCCGCGTCGTGTACCAAGATTATTTGCGCGTCGGAAGGCAGGAGCTTTAAAGCGTTCGCGATTGAAAATTGCCGTTCGCTCCCGCCGACCGTCACGCGCCACGGCTTTAGCTCCTCAGTCTTACGCAAAAGCCCTTCGACCTGCGCGACCTCGTGCGCCGCCACCGCCACGATTAAAAAATTTACACGCTCGATTTGCGAAAAAGCCTTAAGCGTCCGAATCAGAATCGGCTCGCCCATAAGCTCCCGCAGATTTTTATTTACGCCGCCGCCCATGCGCGTGCTTGAGCCGGCAGCGGGAAATATCGCCGTGACCATCAAATCAGCCTGTAAACCATGAGCCGCCGAATCCCGAACAGAACGCCGCCTTGGTTGTTATTCGGCACCACGAACTTGGCAATCTTTTTAACGTCGGGGTGAGCATTGCCCATGGCGAAGCCGTAGCCGACCGCTTGAAGCATTTCGAGATCGTTAAGATAATCGCCGAACGCCGCGCACTCTTCGGGCTTAAAGTTCATGACGCGCTGAATATTTTTAATCGCCTCGCCCTTGCCGATACCCGGCGACATGACATCAACCCAATAATCGGAGCTGAGCACAACTTGCAACGTGTCGTAGAACTGCGCGAGTTTGTCGTAGATATTCGTCTTGGCGTTGCCGGTCGGGTCGAACAGGGCGACTTTAAGCGGAATATCGTCCAACTCGTCGAAGCTGTCGACAACGCCGTTGTGCGTGTAGTACTTATCAAGCTCGGCGTGGAAGGCGGGCGTATCCTGTTCGCGGCGGAGGTAGGCGTCTTTCTTGCCGCACCAAACGCGCAGAATATTATCGAAGCCCTCGGTTGCCGCCAAGACCTTACGCGCCGCCTCGAAGCCCAGAGGACAGCTGAAGACCTCCTTGCCCTTGTACATGACAAGCGTACCGTTTTCGGCGAGGAACAGGAAATCGTCCTTATACTCCTCGAACGAACGGAGCAATGAAAAATATTGCCTGCCGCTAGCCGGCGCGAAGATGACATTGCGGCGTTTGAGTTCCGCCATTGCGCCCTCGAAGCCGAGGGGCAATTTGTTATCACTCGTCAGAAGCGTGCCGTCCATATCGCAGAAAATAATTTTAACCATCAAAACTCCTCCTTATAATTTTATCACTCGCCAACGCGAGATTTTTCAATAATTTTAGACAAGATGTCGCGACCGGAAACTTCATACTCAACAAAAGCCGCGATGTTGCTTTCTTTAAACCAAAGTTGCCCCTCGCCCGAATTGCCGCGATGTTGCCCCTTTGAGTAGTAGGGATTAGTTTTTACCTCCTCACTTGACAAAACCCAATATCGTATAACGTCGCGCCAAACGCCAATCCAAACAAAAACGTCGCAACACTTCGGCTTCAGCTGTTGAAAATTCATATCGAATCCGTAATGCGAATCACTTGCCAAAGCCTTTTCAATCAAGGTCTTGCCGCTTTTTCTGCGAACGGCTCTTGACGCTTTTACCTCTATCCTTATCCCATTATACCAAAAATCATATTGCCCCGAATAATCGGAGTCGTAATTAGTCGTGGGGCGGCGCAGTTCGGGCACGAGTTCATTCAAATGTCGTTGCGCCCATGTTTCGCCGAAGGTTCTCGGCGCGGTAATTTCAAAGACGTAGAGATACCTGTTCCGCTCCAAATAATTATTGCGCATATCCAAATATTGTTTCAGAGTAATTGTATTCGTCCCCAGCAGATGGCTGATAACATATTCAAATTTATTGAACGGATAGACGGAATACAGATTATCCAAAGTCGCCGCGCAAAGAGTGTAATTGTTTCCGGCAGATTTATTCATGATAACGAGTTGCCGATGCAATTCCTTAATAAGCGTTTCCATTGACAACTCTCCCGATATATTTCGCTTGCGATTCCGAGATGCCATAAAACGCGAAAATAAACTTTTCAATCTCTGTTTGTTGATGCGGTGCGCCTGTCAATATATCATCAACCAAACCTGTCAAATGAGCGTTTTCTTCAGCCGTAATTTTCGGAAACGGCAATTCCGTAAGATTGGCTTTCAATATCTTAACGCCGCCGAACAGCTTGACATACACGAAATTAAACAGTACCGAATTTAAAAATGCCATAACCGCTTTGACGCTCATGTTCGGAATGACGGGTATAAGAATGTTTGCGCTGTTGAGAAAAAGACTCTGCGCGGCGTCGTAAGCGAAAACCAACTTCGATGAAATAAACTTATAAGCTAATTTTTCGGGAGTGCGATATATCTCGTCTTTGGCTGCTTGTTGCAAACTTTTTCTGTCATAAACTAACCAATGTTTTGCGGGCTTTAACGTGAAAGGCTGAATTTCCTTGCCGGTGTATATTTTTTCCATATCGGCACGAGGCGCGGAAAAAATTTTATTTTTATTATCGCCGGTCACGATACCCAAAGCCCAAACGCTGTCCTTCAAAAAATAGAGACCTTTGCTTTTAATCGTCCGAATTATAGAAACGTCTTCCTCGCTCAGGCAGTTGAAATTTAAATTTTTAGTTGCATTTACAGTCTCAATGTCAACGAGCTGTTTTCTGTCACCCGAAATAAAGCAAAACTCCCGGTTACCGACCCTGTTGCCGCATTCAATATCCACGTACTTTGTCGTGACGCCCGAAAAGAAGTCTTTATATTTGGTTACGACAATGCGCCCCGCGTTATTCAGGATAAAATTTCGGAGGTTTTTGTGGGCATTTACATTTAAGACGGCTTCGGGAAACAGGAAACGAATCACGCCGTCGGCTTTGAGTTGTTGAAATGCTTTAACGAAAAAAATAGCGAACGTTTCTTTGTACTCGTCGTCAAAGTGATAATCACTTTTCGAGACGGCTCCCCAAGGCGGATTAGTTGCTATGTAATCAAATTTTTTGGCGTAAAGGGGATGGCTTATGTTTAAAGCCAAGAAATCCAAACAATGAATTTGTGGGACAAATTCAAGAGCAGGGTACCGCAACAGGAGATTTACCTTTGCAATAAGGACGGCGATTTTATCATTATCGACGCCGTACACTTGATTGGGATTGTCGACCGGAAGGGCAATCAAGAACGCGCCGCTGCCGCAACAAGGATCCAAGAATGTCTCGCCGTTTGAAAAATTGAAATGTCGCGTCATGTTAACGACGATATTTCTGGGCGTGTAATAGGAACCGTGAATATTTTTTTCCCCCTCCTGCAGATACGCCTGGTATATCGTGCCGAGAATATCGGTTTCATTTTCGGGCAACTCCTTGCTTGCAAACGTTCTCAAAATGACGGCATCGGCATATTCCCGCAATGTCTCACGGACATGCGGTTTCGAGTAAATTCCTTTTTTCTTAAGCAGACTTACGCTCAACGAAAAAATCACAGGATAAATTTCTGCATTTTCCGCCTCAATGAACTCCAAAAAGTTTTTCACGAACGAAACATTTCCGCTGTCGACAAAATATTCCTTGGGCAAAAGTCTTTTTAAAGACTGCCTTTTATTTGCGCGTGAAGTCAGGCGTCCGTCAGGCTTTACTTGGAGCCTTTTCCAATTCGCAATGGTTGCGTTTGAAATTAAATTCACGCCATTGCTTTCGTGAAAGTCTTGCACATTCTTACTCCTTTACCGCAATCTTATCCTAAAAATTTTTTTAGCGATTTTATCACGCACAAGATTTAATTGCAAAATTCGCGGGCAGATTTTAGAATCACTTGGGAGGCTGATAATGTGAACAAAACAAATTTATTCGGCATGACGCTTGAGGAGCTGGAGGCGGAACTTGCGCCGTTGCCAAAGTTCCGCGCAAAACAAATAGCCGCGCAGATTTACAAGCACGGCGTGAAGAAATTCGACGATATGAGCGAATTGCCCAAGGCATTGCGAGCGGAACTGTCGGAGCATTACGAGGTAAGGGTTGCCGACTTGCTGGGGAGATTGGACTCCGCCGACGGCTTGACGAGCAAATTCCTGTTGGGCTTGGCGGACGGCGCGGCGGTCGAGGTCGTCCTCATGCTCCACGACTACGGCACGAGTGTTTGTATCTCAAGCCAAGTCGGTTGCCAAATGGGTTGCAAATTCTGCGCGTCGACGCTCAAGGGGCTTCAACGTAACTTGACGGCGGCGGAGATGCTCGGCGAAATTTTCTTCGCCAACGAAATTCTCGGCAAGGCGGTCGATTCGGTCGTCGTCATGGGCACGGGCGAACCGCTCATGAATTACGACGAACTGATTAAAATGTTGCGGCTCCTGCACGAGGATTATTGCCTGGGCATGAGCTATCGCAAGGTTACTATTTCAACGTGCGGCATTGTCCCCGCGATAAAAAAATTACGCGACGAGAAAATTCCCGTCACGCTGTCTATTTCGCTCCACGCGCCCGATGATAATCTGCGCTCCGCGCTCATGCCGATTAACTCCGCGTTTGGTCTGAAGAGCTTGCTTCAAGCCGGCGACGATTACGCTCAAGCCACGGGGCGGCGCGTCACCTACGAATATATTTTGCTTGGCGGCGTCAACGATACCGAAGAGCACGCCAGACGCCTCGCCAAAATCTTGAGCGGTCAGCTTGCCAACGTGAACTTGATACCGTTCAATCCCGTCAGCGAAAGGAGTTTCAAGCCGCCGACCAATGCTACCGTCAAAAAGTTTTTCCATTTCCTGAATACGCACGGCATAGGCGCGACGATTCGCAAGGAGATGGGAGCCGACGTCAACGCGGCTTGCGGGCAGTTGAGAGCCAAACACAATCAAGGCGTCTTCCAAAAATAATCGTCGAACAAAATTTTGCCCGCGTCAACCTGATGCCGCAAAAGCTTTTCAGCCTCGGCAAGTTGCGCGTCCAATGCCTCGTCGAGATTAAGATCGTACATGGGGTGCGGAGCCGCCTGTGTCCTTACTTCCACGTCGGGCGCAATGCCCTCGCCGTCAATGGAGCGACCGTTCGGCGTGTAGTACTTTGCTATCGTCAACTTCAAGCCGTCCTCGTGCGCCATGGGGATTAGCGTCTGCACGGAGCCTTTGCCGTAAGAAGTTTCGCCGACAACCAGAGCCGCCTGCTTATCCTGCAACGCGCCGCTCAAAAGTTCGGAGGCACTCGCGCTGTTGTGGTCAAGCAGGACGACAATCGGGAACTTAGCCGCCGCCAAATCCGAGGTGTAAACTTCCTTGGAGCCGTCGCGCTTAATCACCGAGGCAATCGTCCCGGCGGGCACCAGCTCCTTGGCAATGGCAATGCAACTGGTTATGACGCCGCCCGGATTTTGGCGCAAGTCGAGGACGAAGCCCTTCATGCCGTCGCGTTCCAGGTCGGTCAGCGTCGATTTAAATTCCTCGTCGGTGTTCTCGCTGAAATGGGAAATTTTCACGTATCCGAGCCGGTCGTCAATCATCTTGCCCGCCACGGTGCGCACGTGAATATTCTCCCGCGTCAAGTTGAACGTCATATCCTCGGAGCCGTCGCGACGAATCAGCAATTCAACGGGCGTACCGACTTGCCCGCGAATCTTCAAGGCAACCTCGGCAGGCGAAATTTCCTCGACGGGTTGACCGTTCACGGCTAAAATCTCGTCGCCCGCCTGAAGCCCCGCACGTTCGCCCGGACCGTCGGGGATAACGCTCATGACTTGCACGCCTCCGTTTTTAAAGCCCATGTAAACGCCGATGCCGCCGAATGCCCCGCTTGTCTCTGCGCGGAGTTGGCTGTAAAGTTGGGGCGCGAGGTACAGCGAATGCGGATCGCCGAGCGAATTGACCATGCCGCTTATCGCGCCGTCAATCAGTTGCCGACGCTCCACCTCTTGGACGTAATTGCCCTCAATAAACCGAAGCGCGACAAAGAATCTTCCGAGGTCGAGCGCATTGCTTGAATTCAGCCCCAACAGCAGACATACCAGCCCCAACGTCAGAGCCGCGCTTATCAATGACACCAAAATTATTCCCGCGAAAATCTTTTTCTTCAAGGCGCGACCTCCCTTCGCCAAAATTTTCGACACTATATCAACTTTATCTGAAAAACTCCTTAAAAGCCGTTTGCCGCGCCCCGCCGATTATGCTAAGATATGCGCAAAAAATTTTGGGAGGATATGGAATGAAATCAATCTGCGTGATACCTGCGCGCTATTCGTCGACGCGACTGCCCGGTAAGCCGCTCAAAGATATTTGCGGCGTGCCGATGATTTGTCGGGTTTGGGAACGTGCAAGCCGAGCCGAATCCGTTTCTGAAGTTATCGTGGCGACCGACGACGCAAGGATAGTTCAAGCCGTCGAGTCTCACGGCGGACGCGCTATGATGACGCGTGCCGACCACAAGACCGGTACCGACCGCCTTGCCGAGGTTGCCGAACAATTCCCCGACGTTGAGGTTATCGTCAACGTGCAGGGCGACGAGCCGCTTATCGAGCCGAGCCTTATCGACGCGCTTATCTCCGAGTTCGCCAAGGATAACGCCTTGCAAATGGCGACCGTGGCGACCGAACTCCAAGACGCCGACGAAATGACCAATCCCAATAACGTTAAAGTCGTCGTCGACCGCTACAACGACGCGCTGTATTTTTCGCGTTCGCTGATACCCTATCCGCGCAACGCCGGCAAATCGCAAACGTTCAAGCACATCGGCATTTATGCTTACCGCCGCCAATTCCTGCTTGACTACGCAAAAATGGAGCCGACGCCGCTTGAACAAGCCGAATCGCTCGAACAGCTCCGCGCACTGGAAAACGGCTTCAAAATCCGCGTGATAAAAAGTTCGTGCCGCTTCGTGGGCGTCGACACCGAGGAGGATTTGCGGCTCGTCAACGAAATTTATCGACAGGAGGCATCGTCATGAACATCGTTAAAGTTGGAAATATCGAGATTGGCGGCGGCAATTTGGTTTTGCTTGCCGGTCCTTGCGTGCTGGAGGGCTTCGAGCGCAGTTTGACTATCGGGCTTCTTGCCAAAACCGTCGCCGATAAGTTGGGTATTCCCTACATTTTCAAGGCGTCGTTCGACAAGGCAAATCGTTCGTCGATAAAAAGCTATCGCGGTCCGGGGCTTGCCGAGGGCTTGAAGATTCTGGACGCCATTAAGCGCGAGCTGAACGTCCCGATAGTCACGGACATTCACGAAACTTATCAAGCCGCGCCCGTTGCCGAGGTTGCCGACATTTTGCAGATACCCGCGTTCCTTTGCCGGCAGACCGATTTGCTTATCGCCGCCGCCAAGACCGGCAAGGTCGTCAACGTCAAGAAGGCGCAATTCCTTTCTGCGCGGGATATGATTAACGTCGTGGAAAAGTTGCGCACGCAAACGGATAAGATTTTGCTGACGGAGCGCGGAACGTCGTTCGGCTACAACAATTTGGTCGTCGACATGCGCGGCTTGCCGATTATGCGCGGTTTCGGTTGCCCCGTGATTTTCGACGGCACCCACAGCGTACAACTGCCGGGCGGCGCGGGTACGTCTTCGGGCGGGCAAAGAGAATTCGTAGCACCGTTGGTAAGGGCGGCTTGCGCGGTCGGCGTCGACGGATTATTTTTGGAAGTGCACGACAACCCCGCCGAGGGGCTTTCGGACGGCGCGAACATGATACCGCTTGACGACTTGGAGGAACTTTTGGAAGACGCATTGAGAATTCACGAGGCGACAAGATGATTAGGGAAAAGGCGATTGAAACTTTAAAGATTGAGGCGGCGGCGGTCGAGGCTCTTATCGGTCGCGTGGATGAGGAATTTATCGCGGCGGTCGAAAAGATTATGAGCTGTCGCGGGCGCGTGGTCGTGACGGGCATGGGCAAATCGGGACACGTCGGCAGGAAAATCGCGGCGACACTTGCCTCGACGGGCACGCCGTCATTTTTTATGCACCCCGCCGAGGCTTATCACGGCGATTTGGGCATGTTGACGGAAAAAGACGTGCTGATTGCCATATCCAACAGCGGCGAATCGTCGGAGATTGTGAACATTTTGCCCGTCGTGCGGCGAATCGGCGCGGCGATAATCGCAATGAGCGGCAAGCGCACCTCGACGCTCGGCAAGAACTGCGACTACTTTATCGACATCGGCGTTGAGCGCGAGGCGTGTCCGTTGGGCTTGGCTCCTACCGCCTCGACGACCGCAACCTTGGCTATGGGCGACGCGTTGGCTATGGCTCTAATGGAGGAGAAAAAATTTACAAGCAACGACTTCGCATTGTTCCACCCCGGCGGCGCATTGGGCAGAAAGCTTTTGCTGACGGTCGGCGACGTAATGCACAGCGGCGCGGATAATCCGATTGTCAAAGTTGGAGCCACGGCTAAGGACGCGCTGTTTGAAATGACGGCAAAGGGCTTGGGCGCGGTGTCGGTCGTCGACGAGCGCAACAAATTCGTGGGGCTGGTCACGGACGGGATAATCCGTCGCGCACTGGAGAAACGGCGCAGTTTCATAGACGAGCCGGTCGAGCATATCATGTTCAAGGAGCCGTTGATAATCAGCGCGGACAAGCTGGCGGCGGCGGCTCTGTCGGTCATGGAAAAACATAAGCCGCGCCCCATAACGGTGTTGCCGGTCATCGACGAAAACAATTTCCCCGTCGGCATGATTCACTTGACGGATTTGCTGAGGCAAGGTGTGGTATAATCGCGTACTTTAGGAGCCGTCACGGATGACGGCTCCCCCG
>ERZ842401.709-NODE-709-length-49002-cov-21.799314_pt1 | contig 49002 bp, 40 predicted proteins | sample MGYA00521270_ERZ842401 | MGnify/ENA primary metagenome ERZ842401 (study PRJEB31892, sample SAMEA3878208) | bioreactor metagenome | biome: Moose rumen | place: Sweden | collected 2011-10 | study: EMG produced TPA metagenomics assembly of the PRJEB12797 data set... | reverse complement strand
TCCGTTCTCGTCATAGAACCAATAATACCAGCGGACTTCCTTCTTGCCGTTCTTTATCTCCGTCCTTTTGAACAAGTGTCTGATTTTTGCCATAACAACCTCCAGCATATTACAAAAAAAGAAATTATGCTATTCCCTTTTTATTCCCAACTCGCCCAAAAATGATTTTACCACAGACTTAAAAAACGAATAAATCGTTATTTTATAAGCGCTTACAGAAGCATTTAAAATTGCGCGCAAGGGATTGGAGCGGCGGCGAAGCCGTTCCGGAGCGGCGGTGGTTGAGCGAAGTCGAAGCCACCAGCGCGTTTAGCGAAGCGGCGGAATGGAGCGCGCTTAGCGCGGAACCGCGAATAGCCCGACCGCCGCTTGTCGGCGGTTGCGCCAGAATAATCACTCCCCTGCCCTGCCTCCAAAGGATTGAAGAAAAGCCTGATATGGGGCATAATGGGAATGCGGATTGCGGCGGCGTTGGGCTGCCCTCCCCCAATTTTAGGAATTTGTATGGCTAAAAAAATCGGAAGGCTCTTGCTTTTGATTTCCGCGGTGCTTCTTGGCGCGTTTTTTTGTTCGTGCAGCTTTTTTGGAAGCGATGACGGCGGAATCACAAAAAGTGAGAGCGACTATCTCATTCTCTCTTATTTTGACGCGGACAACAACTTAAATGACGATCTGTTTAGAGATTTAGCAAATGAGCAGTATGCGCTTTCGGCAATCGAGGGAACGGCTGGCGCGCCCAGCGTGAAGATTCTTGCGCTCTGGGACGGAGAGAGCGAGGAGGAGTGCGCAAGCGACGGCAATACGCGGGTGCATCCTAACGGTGCCTTGTACGAACTTGGGGCGATGGACAAAGACCAGCTTTATCGGCTTAATAGCGGGGCGGAAACAGGCTTTGTCCTATCATCTAACACAAAAGACCTAACCTCTTCTGCCTCTTGGCTAAAAGAAGAGCCTGATATGTCTGACGTAAGCACGCTAAAGGCTTTTCTTTCATGGGCGAATAAATACTACAGCGCGAATAAGGTCGTCCTGATGCTTTCTGACCACGGAGCAGGAACGGAATACGAGGTGTATTCGGGCGGAATAGGCGGCTATTATAACGATTACTCATCGCGCTCGCTATGCGTTGATGAGACGAACGGGAGCGAAAAAACGCTTTCGGCGGCGGACGTAAAAAACGCGATTGCGGATTCGGGCATTGCGGTGAACGTGATTTGGCAGGACTGCTGTCTTCAAGGCAATGCCGAGACGGCATATATTCTTCGAGGCAATGCGGATTATCTTGTAACGAGCATGAACTTGAGCTATGGGAATGACCATTATTCTGCAATACGCTCTCTTTCTAGCAGCAGCACAACGCCGCTTGACTTTGCAAAAGCCGTGGTAAAGGCGTATGCGGATACTCTAAAAAGTATTATATGAGCTATACCGCAGGCTCAAGAGCAAGTTTTGATGAAATGCTTACACAGGCGGTCTACAGCCTTGATAAAGAAAGGCAGGAAACGCTTTATTCTAGGATTTCTTCTCTTTCAGCGGCACTTAAAAATGAGGGAACGAGCACTTGTAAAAGGGTTTACAGCGATTATCTGTCGCAGAACGGCAAGTATCTTTCTTCTTGCAAGGGAATGGCGTATTGCGGAACTTACGTGTACTTAAACGACATCGGCTATTTCTGCCAGAACATTGCAAATGACACATCTCTTTCGGAAGCGAGCAGAACGGCGGCAAATAATGTGATAACGACGCTTGATTCTATTGTGCAAAGTGCATGGATGGGAAAGCGCGGTGTAACTTATTATGCAAAAAATGTAAGTGAGTATACGGGAAATCTCAGCGGCACTTTGGGTCTTACGATTACGACACAGCTAAATCCTTCTTGCTCGCAATCTGACGGAAGGGAATCTCCTGTGTTTCCGATATATTCGTATTACAATGAACTTACGGGCTATAATCCTTATTGGGGAGCGTTGATAAAAATATGGCATTCAGACGAGCTTTATCAGTAACAATTCTTTTTCTCTTTACTGCCTCCCTGCTTTCATCTCAGGGCTTGTTCGGCAAAGGGTGCACGGTGAGCGAAACGGGTGTTCTTAGAGAATCGGCGGACGGCGAGTACACGCTTATTGCAGGCGGCTCGTCGAGGAGTCGCAAAACAGTGCATATAAAAGAGGCAGAAGGATACGAGGAGGCATACAGTGCGCTCAAAGGCCTTGTGGGGCAGGAAATCCGCATTGAGGGAAGGAAAATCAGCCAGAAAAGCCCATGGAACATCACGGTAGGGCTAATCGCGGTAGCAGTTCCCTAGCCCGACTGCATTTTCCTACTTGTTGTTAATCACCAAAGCCTCGATTACGCCCGGAACCCAGCCGCAGCAGGTAAGAAGCGTGACGATGACGATGGAGCCGCAGCCCTTGTCAAGAACGGCAAGCGGCGGAAAAATAAGACACAATAACACGCGAAAACAGCCCATAGCGTTATCTCCTGATTTCAGTTGGCTTTATATTTCTTCCTTTTTGGATTTTGATTTTCGATGTAGGCTCTAAAGTCAATCCGTTCATTCGGTAGTAATCTCCACTCCAGATGATATTTCCGCATCCTTTGCCATCGTAAGAATAATTCGTGCAGCCCAAGAAATACCGCTCGTCTTTCTGCTTTTTTGCAATCAAAAAACCGTCGCATTTGTCGCACTTTTGTATGGAAAGTTTCCCCGCTTCAATTTGATTTGTCATAAAATCGCATACTTCGGGGTCATTCATGCAAATCCACAGGTTAAGGCCGTAGGCATGCTTGATTTTCCGCTGCAAGGGGTAGCCGCACATCGGGCAGGATTTTTTGAACGGAGAGCCATCTTTTATCTCCTCGTTCCAGTCGCCTTTGAGAACGACATTCTTGTAGTCATGCTTGATTTCAAGCAGAAATTCCGATGGATTTGATTCTGGCGCGATGAAGTACACGCGGTTCTTGGTGCGCGTCATGGCAACATAGAACAGGCGGCGTTCCTCTGCGGCTTCAATGGAATTGTCCCGCTTTACGACATAATTCAGCACGGGGTCATCCTCGATTTTTGAGGGAAAGCCATAAGTCTCATTTTTGCCGTTGATGACAATCACATTGTCGTAGCCCAAACCTTTTGAAGCGTGCGCGGTCATAAAGCTGATTTTGAGTTCGGGGTGTTTTAAGCTTTTGATTTTGTTTCCATAGTCTTTGTATTCAAATAGACTTGAACGCTCCAAATTTTTGCCGTCAAAGCCAAAACGACCGAGCAAAAGAATTTCCTGCTTCTTGTAATCTTTTCCTTCCGCTTTGCTGAATGCAATAATTTGTTCGAGCGCAGTTTCGACCGCGCGCGCAAGATTGTAGTTTGCGTTCCCGCCGAATTTTTTCGGCTTTGAATCATACGTATAAATAATCACAGGGTCTTTTATCGTCTTCGGAGATTTGAGCGATTTTTGAATCTGCGCCGTGTTTTTCTGAATGAAATTCCCCGCGATGTCGATGACTTCCTGCGAGTTGCGGTACGTGTTCGTGATTTTCAGTTGCTCGGCATAGCCCATGATTTTTTCAAACTGCGTAAAAAGAGTGATGTCCGAACCGCTGAACGCATAAATGGACTGCCAGTCGTCGCCCACGGCAATGATTTTTGCCCGAGTAACATCATGCAACGCACCCACCAAATCAAACCGCTGTCGCGAAATGTCCTGATATTCATCCACGATGATGTACTTAAAGTCAATCTGCTCGCTCACGGCCTTTGATTCTTTGAGCAATTTGGCAGATTTGTTTATCATGTCGGAAAAATCGACCGCGTTGTTTTTCTGCAAATACCGCTCGTATTCCAAGTAACATTCCTTGCATATTCTCAGAAATAACTTCGTACGCACATTCTCAGTTTTCGCCGACCAATCATCAAACTGCTCTGAGAAATAGCCGTTTGTCTTGAAGTTTGAGATAAAGCGGTCTACAAGATTTATGAGCTTACGGATATAGCGGCTTCCGTCCTGATTTGAGATTTTCTGCATGACTTCCTTGTTGTCGCGCGGATTTAGGACGAAGCCGAAAGATTCCAGTTTTTCTTTAAGATGAGCGAGTAATTCTCTTCCGTCGTTATATTGTGAGCAAGTGCAAATAAGTTTCGTTCCGTGCCTTTTGTGAAGCGCAACCTTATCACGCATCGCTTTATTATATTTTTTCAATTCTTCTGCGGTATATCTGTCACTATATCCGTTTTCTGTTACGCCAAAATGCTCGATGTAGGCTTCTTTCCCGTCCTGACGAATCAAAAAGTCGGGCGTATAGGTTTTTTTTGCGCCGTCAATGTTGAACTTGTAGCGCGGCTCGTATTCATACTCGATGTTGTTCAGATACAAAAAATTCGCAATCTGCACTTCTTCCTGCGAGCGCAAGACTTCGTTTTGAATTGTGACATGCGTTTTTCCTCGGCTTTGTCTGATTTCCGCATCGTATTTTACTTCGCCAACCTCGCTTTTGAGCGTGGAAAAATTGGAGGCAGAAAGCTTCGCCAGAAAATCAGCCTTGCTTTTCGCGTCAATAGGTGCGTCAAAATAGCTGGCAAAAAACTGAATCAAGTCATCAACAAGCTTCTGATTTTGCAAGACTGAATCACAAAAATAATCCTCCAGCACAAAGTAGAGCTTTTCACTCTGCACGATGTTCAGCTTTTCATCGCTTTCTTTGTGCAGAATCGCGTTTCCCGTTGAGTGGAAAGTCGTAATCGGGCAGTCGATTTTTAGCAGCTTCTGGATTTTCTCTTTCAGCTCGCCCACCGCCTTGTTCGTGAACGAAACGACAAGGATTTCTTCGGGCTTTATGCCGCGCCTTTCAACAAGATATTTCACCTTTGCCGCAACCGTCGTCGTCTTTCCTGCCCCCGCGCCCGCAATCACAAGGCAGTAGTCCTCGTCGGTCAGAACCACTTTTCGCTGGTCCTCGTCAAGCATGATATTCGGGTCTATGTCGCGCAAAATCGTGTCTAGGTAAGATTTTTCAGAAAGCAATTTTTCGCTGATAAAATGCTCGTTATGCCGTGTGACAAGATTTTTTACATCCGAATATTTTTCCAAAACGGAAGGGATTTCATCGGCAGGGATTTTGTTCTTCCTGCAAAAATCGGAAAGCAAATCGTCATTCTGCAGCTGCTTAAAATACAAGATGCTTTCCTTGCAATCTTCAAGCCTTTTGAGATAGTCGCTTTTCGCAATGTAGGAATCGGAAGCAAGCAGATTGTCCAGAATCGTTCCCAAAGAGCGAAGCGCGCTCAAGTTTGGATTTTCAAAATATGCGGAAAGAGGCTCTGACTTGCCCCTATTTTTTGCTTCACTGTTCCCAAAAACCCGATGTAAGAATGACATAATTTGCTTCTACCACCATAATAAACGCTTTTTCTCTTTATTGCAAATACACCGCAGGGGAGGTCTGGCAAAATCAGGCACAAAAAACATCAATTCTTACTGGCTGAAAAATACTTCCCTACAAGTTCTTCTGCCAGCGACTCAAAGATGCTTTCGATGCAATCCTCAAATTCATCATCCTCATCCTCCGAGCTTGCCGTGCCTTTTAAAACTATTTCTCCCGCCCTAGTGTCATACATCATAATGTCAAAATCCACAGACAGCTTCACCTCAGAGCTTCCCCTGCCCAAAAAGAATCCGCCGACGGGCATCATAAAGGAGCTGGTGCTTCCGCTGCTTGAGTACATATTCAAAAGCTTTATCTCAACAAGCAGCTCAATTTCCTTTGACAAAATGATTTCATCGTACTCCGCCTCAGAATACTCCCGCAAAGGAGGCATAACTTCCGAGCTTTTAAAAGCGGTTTTCCCATTCCTTTCAAATTGCTTTTTTATCTCGCTTTCCAGCCGGATGCGATATTTCAAATTATCAAAATTGCAGAAAATCAGAATTTTGTCATAATTCAGAAGGTCACTATCAGGTTTTGCGATGCTTTCAATTTGTGTGGAAGCGCAGCCTGCCAGTATCAGAGCCAGAAACAAAAGCAACGGCAGGGATATATTTTTTTGCATGGAGAAATCTCCTTTGCAAAGTATTATACCACACCTTTCAGCAATAATCATCGCTATAGAAGACAGGCCAAACGCATTATAATTAAATCTTATCTAAAACTGGCTCCCAGTCGCAAAATCTTACTAAAAAAATTATAATGCGGTTACCCTGCCGAATTTAAGTGTTGACATTCAGCAATGAGACCACTATATTAAAATGCAGATTACGGTGGGGCTTTCGGGCGACACTTAAGAAAGGAGCGGATGCGTTCGGCTTCTTTGTTTTTTAAACGGTCTTTTTGACTTTTAGCTCGTGTAGCTGCTCCGCCAGCTTGCGCGCGGCGTGAGGGTCGCTTGTATCGTACAGCCAGTTGTGGTTGAAGCAGGCAATCGTATTTTCGTTTCCGCTCGTACCGATGACGAGGCTATGGAAGCCCGTGTCCTTTTCCGCTTCGATGGCTTTCACCAAATCAGCAGGCAGCGTTCCCATCACGAAGTCAGAAATCATCAGCACATCGGCGTTCTTGTAGCCCTCTTTCCTGAGCATTTCCACCGCATGGCGAAGAGCCGGGCTTGCGTCCGTTCCACCGTTGAAGCTCATCCGCAAAAACTGCACAAGCCGTATGAGCGCGTCGCCAGCCTTGAAGTCGGACATATCCAGCGTTATTTCCCCTGCAGAGCGTTTTTTTATGCGTGCGATGAAAATCGATTATTCCACAAACGGATTTTCTTTACCAAATGCACTGAAACTTAATCTCAATTATATAAAGGACATTCATATCAAGTGCCTCATGCTCACAAAAAAGTACACACATTTCTGGCGGAACAAGTCCTTTCCAGTTTTTTCTGACACTTGTTATTAGTGGTGAAATTAATGGAAGTTGACAGAATTTTGGAAGATTTTGAAAAATTAGAAATCAGTTTAAAATAAAAAAGCAAACCGACGCATCAGTTTGCCCCAGAGTGTAGTCCGAAGACACGCACCCGCAATTCATATTTAAACTACTACGAAACTGCGAAATTGTCAAGAGACTTTTGGAGCTTTCAGAACCCACTGTTCAAAACTATCCAACATAGTCTTATGGTTCGTTCCGACAATTTCAAAATATGCTTCTTTTGGTATTTTGGTAAAAACTCCTTCACAAAATTTATTATACTCATGCAAGAAACTTATGCATTCTTTCGTTCCAGTCGTCATTTTCCTAAACACATACGCAATCAGCACTATATATGTGTCAAAATATTTGAAGTCAAGATTTTTAAGTCCCGTTTCGCGTTCCAAAAGCGTTTTGAGCTGCTTATTGACTTTTGCATTTTTAAATCGAGTGTCGAACACAACACCGTTGTGGGCAACCGCATTCCGCAAATCTCGAAGAGCGTAAATGATGAACGAAATGATATGCCCGTTGCCATCAAGATTTGTGGGAAGAGCGAGCAGTTTTGATGTCGTCACGCGGATATTTCTGTTCGCGCACGAAAAGAAAGTGCCGAACTCTCCGAGCGTAAGCGACTCGAATGCCGCCCACACGGGAATGGATTTTCCGCCGTTAAAAAAGTGATTCTCAATTTCGCGCCCATTCTTATAATCGCGGACAAGCGCAGAATGTACCCGAATCTGCAAGTTCATCAGCTTGGCGTACTCTTTTTTGTATTCGCGGCTTCCGTTCTTGTAATTTTTGTGATTCGTGAGCGATTTTGCGAAAATCACCGATAGTTCAGGCGACTGGCTGTCGGCAAGCAGCGATTCAAGGAAATAACTTTTAAGCGCGTTTTCGATAAACATGATTTTGGGGTAGACGAGGCTCTTCAAGTCCATGTCAAATCGATTGAGGGCGATAATCTGCCGAATATCAGTAAAGGCAATGCGATTATGTGTACTACGGATAAAGCGATAGCCCTTGTAACCGTGGTAGTAGCCTATATTGCGCAAATCCGCAAGTTGATTCTGGTCAACATTGATTCCGTGTTCTGAAGAAAGATGCTCGGTCAAGTCTTGAAGTGAATACATAGAAATAGAATAGTTAATATAAAAGAAAAGTACAAGGCTCTCTTAAAACGGCCAGCCGTTTGCCAAAATGTCTTTTTCCGAAACAAGGATTTCCATTGCCCGCTCGGATTTTTCATATTCGATTCCTAGCTTATATCTGTCCGACAAAAACAGGCATCGCTGGTTCTTTGAGCCAATCCAGTCGCGTTTGGTGTCGGGCTGGCTCTGGTCATACAGACCGTCTACGAGAATATCCGTGTTCTGTAAAAGCAACTGCACACTCTCATCGGGCGAATTTTGGAGCGTTTCATACAAAAATCCAGTGAACACAAGCACCGAAAGTTCGTTTTGCCTGCACCAAACGGCAATTTGGCTTAACCCCTCCGCCTGTAACAGCGGCTCGCCGCCGATGAATGAAATGCCCTCAATGCCAAAATCAGTCTTTGCTTTTTTTATGAGCTGAATAACATCTTGCACTTCAACAATATGGGCGGCTCTGATTTTTTGCATCTGCTGGTTGCAGCAGCCTTCACACCGTTGTAAGCAGCCCTGCACCCAGAGCGCGAAGCGTTTGCCAGGACCTTCCGCCTGAGTGCAAAACCTGACCGCCGCAAGATTCACATAACGCGCCATTATGCAAAATCAAATTCAAAAATCGGTTCAGTGAGCGTGATTTTTATCTGCCGTCCCTCAATGCCGTCCGTTCGCATAAAAATCCATTCTGCAAGCGGATTGACGATGCAAGTTTCTATCGTGTTCAAAAGCCCTCGCCCGCCGTTCGCAACGCCAGCCTTTTTCGCAATGAAACCAAATGCCGCATCTTCATCAGCAAACACAAGCTCCGCCTTGTATTTTTCTCTGACAAAATCCTCCACCGCGACAAATTTTGCCTTTGCAATCTGAACGAAAACTTTCGGCTCGCTGATAAAATTGAACGCAACGATGTTGTCTCCGATTCGGTTCAGAAGCTCAGGGCGTTTGAGCTCGCTCACAAAATGCTCCTTCACTTTATTAACAAATGTCTCCCGAATCTGTTTTTCTTCCATGCCCGAAGGATTCACATCTGCCGCACCGATGTTTGAAGTGAAGATGATAATCGTTTCCGCAAAAGAGACGGTCTCGCCTTTTCCGTCAGTCAAGCGACCATCCTCCAAGATTTGCAGGAATTTGTCAAGGATTCTGCCGTGCGCCTTTTCAATCTCATCAAACAAAATAACGCAGAACGGTTTTTCCTTGACGGCGTTCGTGAGCTGTCCTCCTGCTTCGTAGCCCACATATCCAGGCGGTGCGCCCACAAGACGCTGGTCGCTCTGCTCGTGGTTGTACTCAGACATATCAAAACGGATGCAGGCATTCTCGTCGCCAAACACAAATTCTGCCAATGCTTTTGCAAGTTCCGTCTTTCCTACGCCCGTCGGTCCCACAAAAAAGAGCGTTCCCTTCGGCTTTTTCTGCTTTGCTGAATGTTGCAAGCCCGAAAATCCCGTGTATGCGCGGATAATGACATCCTTCACTTTTTCGACCGCCTGCTCCTGCCCTTTTACGCGGCGCGAAAGCCGTTCTTCCACTTCGGAAAGTTTTTCTTTGGAAAGTTCCTCCCACGGACTGACTTTTTCGCCATACTTGTAGAGGTTTACCAACTTTTCAAAAGTCACAGTTTCGCCATTCTGTCGGGAAAGCTTCATCAGCTGGGCTATTTCTTTGAGGGAAAATCCATCAAGCGCATCGGTCAAATCATCAAAAATCTTTTTGTCGCCGATGTTCTGGCTTATTTTGAGGCAGGATTTGTTGTCATTCAAAAACTGACTTCGTTCCGTTCGCGCAGGAAGAGGCACATTCACCGTGCTGACCAGCGGATTGTTCAGATAATAGGCGGGCGGAATGAGCGCGTTGTTTTTGGTGACAAGCACGACAATGTTGTTCACCGCGTCAAAATCTGGTGAAAGCATATTGTATGACTGCGAATCCTGTAGCGTTTTTCCCAAAACGGTAAGATACTGCCGTTCCGCATCGGAAAGCGCGTTCGCGTTGCCGAAAATGTAATCGGAATAATCAAGAACAAACGCCGTCTTTTTTGCGCCGCCCATAATGAGTTGCATCATATATGGAAAGAACTCGGCAGGATCTTTGTGGGACGGGGCATTGTTGGACTGGGCATTGTCGGCTGCCGATGAATCCGAGCCATCGCCCAAGTCGTAGTCGTTTCCGCCAGAAGTTTGTTCCGAGCCACTCGGATTGCTGATTACTTCGATTTTGTCAGAAAGTTTCGCGTCAATTCCGCTCACTCTGTCCCATTTTAAAACTTTTTCATAGCCTCTCTGCTTTAAGTTTCTGATGAGAAGATTGATGAGCGGGCTATATTTTCCGTTATTCAGCGTATCAAAATAAATGTCGCCCGTATTTCCAAAAAGAATGATTGACGATTTGATTCCTGCATCGCGGTTGAATTTTTCAAGCCACGGGCTTTGCCGTGTCGCATTTTCTGCCATTACATGTTCCTCCTGTTTGAATCGACTGAAACGCTTTGCGTGCGCGAAAGTCGGTCGGGATTTTCCCAAATAACGCGCTCATCAGAGAATTTCACCGAATAGATTTTTTCCAAGTCCACATTGAATTTTTCTATGTCTTTAAGGCAAGTCATTCCTTCGTAGTGGTCAAAGCGGTAATTCAGTTTGCCTTCAAGATTGATTTTGCAAGTCGCCTGCTTGCCAGACGGCTTTTTTGCCGTGATAAGCACATAGGAATCTTTTCCCTCGCCAAAAATCTGCGGCTTTTCCACCGTGAATTCCTGCGAGCGCAGTTCCTTGATGATTGCCTTGACCGTTTCGCGGCGCACTTCCTCATCGATGAGCGAGTCGTCAACTGACTTTTGGATTTCGCGGAGTTGTTCGGCAATGTTCGTCTCGGAAGATTCCGCAGAAAGCGTGGCTTTGAGAGCGGCAAGTTTGTCCAATGCAACCTTCTTTTTTTGCTCGTTCTCAAATTTCTCGCTTTTTACGGATTCTGCGACTGCATCAATCTGTGCAGAAAGAAGCGCGACCTTTTCTTTTGCGAGTTTTTCCGCTTTCCATTGAGCCGCCTTTTCGCTTGCCTGTGCAGAAACGACATTCAACTGCTCCTTGACAGCCTCTTCCGTCGTTATCGCCTCACTTTCAATGCTTGCTTTGAGAGCCTCCAAGTCTGCCACGCCAAAATTCGCGACATGGGGATTTTTTATTTCCGCAAGTTCGGCATAAAAAAATTCGACCAGTTTTGATTTTGCCTCTTCGCGCTTCCGTTGTAATTCCAAAAAACGCTGCCGTTCTTTTCTTGCAGCCTCTTCTTTTGCCGAGCGGAAAAGAAAATCCAGAGAACCAATATTTCTTTGCACTTGGCGGCAAACATTCCGTGCGGCAAACACATCATCTTGCAGATTCTGCTCAATGCGGGAGATATTTCGTGCAAGTTCCGCCATTTCATCGGGAATATACGCATCGTACTCGTCATTTTTCATGCGCTGATACGCGGCGGCAATTTCTTTGTACGCGCGCTCTGCATCTTCGCCCGCCCGCTTCCGCTCAAGTTCCTCGCGGCGTTTTTGTTCGAGTTGATATTGCAATTCATGTTCGCGGCTCATTTTTTATGTCCTCCATTTCCATTCGTTTTGCCTGTATTTTTTGCAGCGGAATAAATTCGCTTTATCCGCTCAACAAACGCATTGTTCGACTCCGCACTCTGAACCGTTCCATGCCATTTTCGGAAATTTTCAAAATTCGTTTTCCATGTGTTCAGTGACTCGCTTAGTTTTTTTGCATTTATTGATTGCAGTGCATTTTCAATCGTCACATCGGGACTCTCCGCATCCACATTCGGAAGTTGGGATAAAATTGAGCGGTAACATTCAGCGAGTTTTACGGCACGCACTTCTATATCAGAATGTGGATTTTTAAATTCGCTCCCAAATACCTTTTTAAAAACGCTATTCTTTGCTTGGGCTGAATACAGTTTTCCTAAAAGCCCCTGCTTGTCCAAGTAGCCCACAGAATCAGGCGAGCATTGCCTTATAAAATCAAGAAAACTCCAGATTTCTTCCACCGAATCTGTCGGCATCATTTGTTCAAGCACGAATTTCAGCAAATCGCGCAAAACTTGATTTTTTACCACGGAAATTGCCGCATACTCCTCAATTACCGCCTGTGCGGATGCAATGTCCGTTACCTTGCTTTGAATCTGCTCTTTGTCGATGATGAGCGCGATAATTTCCTCGTCGGAGATGTATTTTTTACCTGTCAACTCCGCACTGAGTGAATTAAGTTCCTCAATTTTCTTTGCTTTTTCCTGCATTGTGCCAGCAGAAACAAGTTCGCCAAAATACTTTTTGAACTCATCCTTCATGCCGTTTACCTCGTTCAGAAGGAACAGCACGGCGGGCAATTCTTTGCCATACTTTTGCACGAGCGAGCGGATAAATTCTTGCAGGCCGGGCTTTTTGTTCTTCGGAAGATACGCAAAGGTAAGAGAGCGGGAAACATCGCCCGCGCGGACAAGAAAGCGTTCCGCAATAAGCGAGAAATTCTCTGTCATAAGCAGGCAGTTGCTTGCCAGTAATTCTTCTGGGAACGAAAGAATCAGCATACCGTCAGCCGAATTTGCGGCAAGTTTTTCTGCGCCAGATACAATGCGTATTTTGAAAGACTTTTTGTCGTCTTTGTTTTTGTTCTTCCTGCCCGCCTGATTGTTTTGGGCAAGAGCGTTTTTATCAAAAAATCTGCTGTCAATGACAACCGTTTGATAGTTATTGTCAGTTGCATACTTGCCGATTCGACCTTGCAATTCTTCAAAACGAATCACCTGTGCAATTTCCTCATCGGGCTTCGTCACTTTTGTATCGGGAACATTTGCAAGGGATTCTGGAACGGGATTTTCAAAGTTCTCCAGACTTGCTTCCTCAAGCTCCGTTACTTTGTTGCTTTCGATTTTCCACACCAGCCCGTCTTTGAGATGAACCTTGCGAGAAATGTTATCGAAAAGCGTTTCCGTTTTTGTTGGCACAACGGACTCAATCTCCGTGTTGTCCTTTAGCCAGTCAATTTTCTTGCTGTTTTTCTTCTTTTTCTTTTTGCCTTTTTTGCTACCCGAATTTTCTTCTGATTGTTTTTCATCTTCTGGATTTTCAGAACTGGCAGACGGTTTTTGTGATTCAATGTAATCGCGCACTTCCCGCTCTGGAAAGGCAAATTCATCAAACTGCACATAGTTTCCGTCCGCTTCCGCAGACAGTTTTTTGTTTTCCCAATCAAGTTTTTTCTGCGTAACATCAAACAGCACATCCAACGAATCATCGGAAGATTCGGCGGGCAAAAGTCCTTTCTGCTGCATTTCGCGACCGAGCGGAAGCACTTCTACATCGTCAAGCGAAAGTTCAGAAAGCGAAGTGTCATCGGTGAGCGATGGACACGCCACCGCCTTCAAATCATACAAGCGCTTGAGAACAGGCTTCATCAGCACATCGGGATTGTCAATTTTAAAATAGGTGCGGAAAAATTCGTCCATGTTCATTTCGCTGAATTCCGTGTCCTCAGCCTGTATCAACGATTCCAGAAAAAGCCATTCAAACGCCGTCGATTGTCTAGCGGTGGCATGCGTTACACGGGTGGCGTATTTTATGAACGGATATGAAATTATCTCCTCGCAGATTTCCATTATTTTCCTCCCATTGCCTTGTACTCCGCCAAAATCGATTTTTCCAAATCTGTAGGAATGAGTTTCGATGTCTTTGCAAAGCATCCATGCCGCTCTAAGTCCGAAATGATGTTTTCATACACAGGAAGTGTCAGCTCGCCCTCGCCGTCCATCTTAGGAATCGTGATTTGAAGCTTGCTGTACATTTGCTTTGCGCCCACGATGAACAGCAGGTTCTGTACGCGGGAAAACGCCACATTGATTCGCTCGTAAGTGACGACATGCTTGCTTGCCCTTGCGAATTTGTTGTTGCGAACAAGGCTTGTGATGATGATGTTCTTTTCCTTGCCCTGAAAGCGGTCTACCGTGTTCACATCGATGTCAAGCGATTCAAAATCCGATTTGAATTCTTTGGAAGCGCGGATTTTCTTGACCTCGGAGCGGATTTCATTCACCTGCCGCTGATAAAAACTGATGATTCCGACGCTTATGCGCGTGTCGGTTTCTGTTCCGTCATCGTTTTTCGTCAGTTTGTGTCCCTGTGCCTTGTACTCAGCCGCAATCTTTTTGAGCAGTTCGAGTATGATATGCTTTTCAAGCACATTGCATGCGGAAGTGCTGTTCTCGCGGAATGTTTCGTTAATCGGCGTTCCGCTCGGCAAAAACGATGAGTCAAGCCAGTACACATGATTCTTTGGCTGAATGAACGAAGAGCCATCGATTCCGTCGATTTTAAGATTGTGCGCTTTGGTTTTGTTTTCCGTTTCCCGCGACAAGCCGTTTTTAAGCCTGCCATCGTAAAAGCGGTTGATGACATTCATAATGTCCGAATGCATACGGTACTGCGTGAGGAGCGAATGTTTGATGCTTTTGTCCGCCTGCTCAAAATATGCCTTGAACAGCGAAGCCGTCACCATGTTCTTGTACTTCTTGAAATTCTCTTCGGTGAGGATTTCTTTCAAGCCCGCGTCCTCGCCATTTTCGTCATCGTCAAGAGCGTCAATCATCTCCTTGTAGGATTTCTCATGCTCCTCAAACATCGGCGGAAGCTGGCGATGGTCGCCCACAAGAATGACCTTGCCCGCTTTCATCAGCGGAATCAAAAGTTCAGGCGGAGTTGCCTTGCTCACCTCGTCGATGATGACGACATCAAAGTTCTCAAAGCCCTTGTCGGAAAGATTCCGCATATTGTTGGTGCAGGAAATGCCCACGACATTGCACGAATTGATGTAGTCGGTCAGGAAAAATTCGTTGTCGTATTTGTACGTTTTCTCATCATTGAGTTTCTGCGTGAACTTCTGCATGGTGTCTGCAAAGGCATTTTTGAGTGGGGCGGATTCTTCGCTTTTTGCCTTTAGTTCACCCAGCCGCACGGCAATTGCGTCTGAAAGCTCCAAGTCGGTGGCAGATTCTGTTAAGCCGTAGCGCGTTTTCATTTGGAGAAGCTCGGCTTGCTTTGCATTACGCTGCTTCTCTTTGTCCGCGACTTCTTCGCGCAGGATTTTTATTTTGCCTTCAAGTGCGTTCTTGCGTTCAGAAAGTGCGGAAATGTCAGATTTAGGAAGATTGCTCACCCTCTCCCGCATTTTCTGTTCTGCAGATTTGACCGAGTTGTTCCAAGCCGTCAGAACATCAGCGATTTTCTTACAAGCCTGTGCGCTGTCTGATTTGCACAAATTCTGCAAGTCTGAAGAAAATGCCTCACGAATTGCGGAGGTGAATTCCAGTCCACCTGAAAGCTGCAGTTTATCGCGCGAAAGTTTTAAATTGTCCCATTCCCTTTTTTTAGTGCGAATTCCGTCCTCATCATTATCTTCCACTGCTTTCAAATATGCTTGCTTACACAACTCAATCTGTGCGTTCAGGTTGTCAATCTCAGAATTTGATGAGCCTGTACTTTTGGAATCTTGCAGTTTTTCGAGCAATGCGCGGACATCTTTTGAAAAAAGCGAGTGCGCTGCAATAAAATTGTTCGGCACAACAATTTCGTTTGCCTCCGCTGTTTCTTTTACCGCAGAAAGTTCGGCTTCAAGCACAGAAAGCAGCTCTTTCGGAAGGGCATCATACGGATTACCTGTTCTGAGGAACTCAGCGAAGCGCTCAAACTGGCGGCGCATTTGTTCGGCATTTTGCTCCGTTTTCTCCGCCTCTTTGATTTTTGCAGAAATATCGCTGTATTCTCTTGTGGCAGAATCCAGTTTCTCTTGTTTTGATGAGGTTTCCGCACGCAGAGAATCCAAATCTTTCTGAATCAGGTGGCAATCACGCTCATCTTTCTGGCACTGAGCCATCTCGCGCTCCGTTTCGCTCCATGCGTTCACATATTCGCCCGAAATAGAATCTGAAAGCGACTTGTAGTAATATTTGAGTGCGTCCTTTTCCACATACTTGCACTCATCGTCATCGCCCTTCTTTTTCTTTTTGCCGCCGCGACCACCAAGCCGAATCGCACGGATTGCGGGATTGTTTGAAAGGCGGTCAAGCGCATTGTCAACAGCATCGTTCGACTGTGACGAGACCAGCACCCGTAGCCCGCGTATCGCCAACTGGTAAATGATTTCCGCAATGACGGTCGTTTTTCCAGTGCCTGGAGGTCCTTGCAGTAGGAACAATTCCATCGCATTCACCGCCTTCTGCACGGCAAGCCGCTGGTTTTCGTTCTGCGCAATGTCGGGATTTGCCCACTGCGTGATTTCTTCTGCCTCGGAAACAGGAAGAGCTGCCTTTGTAACATCAAACAGCCAGTTTATGAGCGTCTGTGAATAGCAGTTTCCCTCAATCAAATCGTTTATCGCCGTCTCAAATCGCCTGATAAGCGCGAATTCGCCCGCCGCAGAAAGTGCGACAAAGCCGTTATTCGGAATGTCGTCAAGGTAATCTTGAATTGCCTTGTCCGTATCTTTGTCAGAGTCTTCGCCCGAATTTGAATCCGAGCCATCGTCAGAATCATCATCAATCAACTCTTCGGGCAATTTGTAGGCTGAGTAGACGATATACATGCTTTTAAACTGCTCCCGCAAATCGTCTTCGGTGAATTTTTGCTCGCTGGAGTTTTTGATTTCCTTGTCTTTTTCGCGCGAATTCGGGTGTTCATGCGTGGCAACAGGATTTTCCTCCGCGTTTCCGCTCAATTCGTGTTCGCCCGAAAACCCCTGAAAAGAGCCTAAATCTGTGCGGTCAATGCGAACCAAATTCCTGTCATATTTGAAATTCCAAGAATCCAAAGAAATAAGATTCGTAAAAGCACAGGCATCTCTTTTAAGATAACGCTTTTCTTTGTCGAACGCTTCCTTTGACTCAAAAAGCAATCCGAACACGACGCATTTCTTTTCGCTGTCATAATGCCGCTCAAAATATTTTGCCCCATGAATCTGCTTGTTCGCAATTTCCCTGCGCCACTTGAGATAGCCGCGCCACTCTTCAAGTTTTTTTGTGGTTTCAGTCCGCTGGGATTCAAGCGATAAAATGCAGTCTGCAAAACCGTTGTCATCTGGGAGCGGATGCGGGGCGATGAACAGCTCTTGTTCCGACTCAAAATCCTGCATCTCGGTGTTTTGCACAATCTGAATCGAGTCGATGTAGCATATACCTATATGAATATGCCCCTTGAACAAAAGCGTCTGGTTTTCCTCAAAATAGCGGTCGATAAAATCGCCCTCGCTTTTTACAGGACGAATGCCGAATGAGATACGGTCGCCGTTACCCGAAAGATTTCGGAGATACGCGGATTTAGGAAAGCCCGCAGGAAACATCTCCTTTGTAATCGCGTCCAACAGATTTTCAAACTGAGTTTCTTTTTGCCAGTCTCTGAGCGCAGGGCATTTCTTTTTCAGTTCGTTAGCGTTTTCCCTGCGCTTTCCTTCGTCATGCTCGCCCGTGTTGATTCTGATACATACATTGGTTGCCATAATTTGTAGTCGTTACCTTCCTCGCAAAATAACATTATATCATAGGTTTGCTTTGGTTTAAAGTTGACACTTTTTATTACATGCCCCATAGTTTCTTCCTTTTAAAATTTAAAAAGGAGAGATAACCTATATTATACCCCCCCCCCAGTAATACTGTCAAGCATCAGCAAAAATTCTGAATGCTTTTCTTTTTTTTTGTAAGCGGTATTTTTTTGAGCAGTTGACACTTTTTTTGAGATTTTTCGTACAATTTTTTTTCGCCCAAAAATCGCCCCTGCCCGCTCAATTGATTTTTCACGATTTCTTCTATATAATTGCGTTTATGTTAAATCAGTTTTCGCGCACGGAATTGTTGGTCGGAAAGGAAGCGATGGAGATTTTAAACCAAGCTCATGTCGCCGTTTTTGGCGTGGGCGGCGTGGGGGGATTTGCCGTCGAAGCGTTGGTGAGGAGCGGAATACAGCACATCGATTTGATTGACGACGACAAGGTTTGCCTCACGAATTTGAACCGCCAGATTATCGCCACGAGAAAGACCGTCGGAAAGTACAAGGTCGATGTCTTGCGGGAGCGGATTTTGGACATCAATCCCGACGCGGAAGTGAACACCTTCAAGTGCTTTTACCTTCCTGAAACGAGAAGCCAGTTTGATTTTACGAAATATGACTATGTCGTTGACGCGGTTGACACGGTGACGGCGAAAATTCAGCTCATCTTGCAGGCAAAGGAAGCGAACACGCGGATTATTTCGAGCATGGGGGCCGGGAACAAGCTCGACCCCACGCAATTTGAGGTCGCCGACATTTCCGAGACTTCGGTCTGCCCGCTCGCGCGAGTGATGCGCCACGAATGCAAAAAGCGCGGAATCACGAATGTGAAAGTCGTCTACTCAAAGGAAAAGCCGCTCCGCCCGATTGAAGACATGGCAATCAGTTGCCGCGCCCACTGCATTTGCCCGCCGGGAACAAAGCACAAATGCACCGACCGCCGCGACATTCCGGGAAGCACCGCGTTCGTGCCGTCGGTGGCAGGGCTGATTATCGCGGGCGAAATTGTCAAGGATTTGACGAGCGAGGCAACCGCGCGGGCAAGGGCGGAAATGGGCAAAATCGCTAAGATTGTTCATTTTGACAATCTTAATGAACAAAAACGTGCTTGATTATATGGAAAATCCCCGCTGAACAAATGTCAATTCCAGTGCTTTTTGGCACATTGCTTTTTCGCCACCCGCACACAACGCGGTGGCAAGCGGGCGACCGATTAAAACGCGCTCCGCGCCAATCGTCATTGCCGTGGCGATGTCGAACGGCGTTCTAATTCCACCGTCAACCCAAACTTCGCCTGCGTTTTTTTTGAGAAACGCAGCATTTTCTTCCAAAAATTCCGCGGTGCTTCCAGTTCGCGTTTCAACGCGCCCGCCGTGGTTTGAGATGTACGCAACGTCGGGTTTCACTTTTTCAACGAGCGACAAATCCTCTTTTGTAAAAATCCCTTTTATGACAAACGGAATTCCAAGATGCGATGCGATTTTTTTGATTTCAAGGAGTTTTTCTGCCGTTTTTTTCTCAAGATTTACAAGATTTCGCATCGTTACAATATTATATGAGTCGATGTCTATTCCAACTGCCCCCGCAATTTTTTCTGCCCAACCAATCCGCTCAATGATTTTTTCATTCGGATACGGTTTGATAAAAACCGCCGCCTTGTCGCCAGAAAGCCGTTCCACCGCGCGAATTCCAAAACGGAGTTTTTCGTCTGGCGTTCCGTCCCCGATTGAAAGCGCGATTCCCGCCGACTTTGCCGCTCGCACAATGTGAAAATAAAACGATTCCTCGTCTTTCCAACCAACGTTTTCCACCGCGCCCGTCATTGGCGCAAGCATAATCCGCGGGATTCGCTCTTCCGCGCGTTTTTGCAAAAAATCTCGGATTTTTTCAAGATTTCGCTCGCGCACGCGCACCCAGCCAATGATGTTTCGTCTAAAATTCTCGTTATCGCGCACGCCGCCCATTCCAGGAAGTTCGCCAGTGCACGCGCCTCCGTTGCAAAACGGGCAAAAATGGCACTTGAACGCGCCGTTAATCTCCAAAGCAGATTCCAAGACCGCGCCCCGCCTTTATCATCGAATGTTCTTTTTCCGAACCGTTTTTTGCAGTCGGAATATGTTTTACTTTGCCCGCGATTTCTGAAAGTTTGACGGATTCGATTTCGCCGTTTTTCATTGCAACGAGCGAACCGAATCTTCCTTCCGAAAGAAAATGAGCACCCGCCGCGCCAAACCGTGTTGCAAGAACGCGGTCAAACGCGCTCGGAGTTCCGCCGCGCTGCAAGTAGCCCAAAACGGTAACGCGGCTTTCAAGCCCAGTTTCTTCCTCCAATTCATGTGCCACGCGGTAGGCAATCGAAGACGGCATGAGTTTTCGGCGTTTTTTGAGTTCCTTTTTTGGAAGCAGAGCCTCGTCCACCGAAAGCGCGCCTTCCGCCACCACAACAATCGAAAATTGCTTTCCCGCGTCGCGCCGCTTTTTGACGCACGACGCAACGGAATCAATGTCATAGGGAATTTCAGGAATCAAAACAGCGTCCGCGCCTCCAGCCAGCCCCGAATACAGCGCAAGCCAGCCCGCTTTATGCCCCATCACTTCAATTACCATAATACGAGAATGAGAATGAGCCGTTGTGTGGATTCGGTCGATTGCCTCGGTTGCAACGTCAAGAGCCGTGTGAAAACCAAACGTAATGTCAGTTCCCACAATGTCGTTATCGATTGTCTTTGGCAGCCCCACAACGTTCAAGCCTTCTTCAAAAAGAAGCGAGGCAGTTGTGGCAGTTCCGTTTCCGCCAATGCACACAAGCGCGTCGAGTTTTTGCTCTTCATACGTTTTTTTGATTTTTTCCACGGGAAGAAGCCCCGTTTTTTCGTCTGGAAGTGGATTTTTGAACGGTTTTTCACGCGACGTTCCCAAAATCGTTCCGCCGCGAGTCAAAATCCCAGAAATATCCGAGCCAGAAAGAATCGTACAATTTCCTTCGATTAGCCCGCGATAGCCGTTTTTTATTCCAACCGCTTGCATTCCAAATCGACTTTCCGCCGTGCGACAAACCGCGCGAATCGCCGCATTAAGTCCTGGCGCATCTCCTCCAGAAGTCAGAATTCCAAATCGTTTTATGGCAATCATAAATTCAATTATATCGGAACAAGCATGAAATGGGGAGGTACAAAATTCAAAGTAACAAAAAATCGTGTCATTCCAAGATTTTTCGCGTCGCTCAAAATGACAGATTCAAAGCAAACGCTTCATTTTATTTTTCCAAAACAGCGAACAAAGATGTCTTCAAATTCCAAAAACGATTCTGCCGTAAGCGATTTTTGTGCGTAAGCGCGAACGTTTTTGAGCAATTCGTCGGCGTTTGCGCTTGCGTCGATTGCTTTTCCAAGTCCGTCGTGGAATTTTCCGCTTCCTACTTTGTCAAAATGCGTTCCGCCATTTTTGAACGCCACCGTTCGCGTGTCTTGCACCAATTCCGTAAGCGCAAGCGAAATGAGTTGTCCGTCTTTTCCCCATTTTTCGTTCGTCAAAAAATCGAGATAATTTTTTGTCATCAGCCATTCGTGAACGCCGCCCGAACCGCGGATTGCGTGATTCACGGTTTTTCGGATTTCGGGATTTTCCAAAAGTTCCGAAACTTGCGCCTTGTTTCCGTCCGAAAGCCGAATGAAAAATTCTTGAAAGCCGCCGCCGAGCGTTTTTTCGCCCGTTTTTGCGCGAATTAACGCGCGCAGATTCACTTTTGGCTCTTTTTTGACCCATTCGATTTCCTTTTTTGAAAGCGAGATTTTTCCTTTTGAACGGATTTTTTGCAGTCGCGTTTGAAGTCGCGTCAAATCAATCCGAGATTTTCTTATGCTCCCCAAAAGTTTTTCTTTTGGCAGTTTTCCGCCGAGCGATTTGATTTCCAAAAGCGAAAAATCGTTGAGCGAAGCGTGTTTCAAAACGCGATTTAATTCACCGCCATTTTTTGAAAACGGTTTGAGCGTTTTGAGCGCGTCGCCTCCGTCTTTTTCCACGATTTTTACGAGCGTTGACGCATTTTCAAAAGACGTTTTGTGCGCAATTTCCAAAAAATCCGCATGTTTTTTTGCAAGCGAAAGAAAAGCGGGAGCATTTTTTCCCATTTTTTGTATTTCTTTTACGCCCCGCGTGCCGCTTTTTTCCAAAACGAGCGCGATTTCTTCAGAATATTTTGGGAATTGTTCCAATAAATCAAACGATTCCTTGCCACTCGAAAGAAACGCTTTGAACGCAACGGGATTTTTCTTTGCCAACGAAAGCGCAGTTCCGCCGTTTCTTGTCAACGCTTCCACCGCGCCATCTCCGTATCGAAACAAAATGTGCGCCGCGTCATCGCCGTATTCTGAAACGAGTTTTTTACCAACTTTTCCGTACGCAAGTTCAACCGTGCCACGAACGAACTTATCTCCGATTTTGTTTGACCGCGCCGCAGACGACAATTTTCCCGTTTTTGAAACCGCGCTTTTGAGCGCGGGGAATTTTTCGGCAGCCTTTGCCGCCTTTTTTCCCATCCGAAACGATTTCCAGGCAGCAGAGCCAGCCGTAAAAACAATGTCCGCGACGTTCCAGGCTTGTTTTTTGGCGTATTCTTTACGAAGTTCTTTGATTTTTTGAGAATCCCCGTTTGCTTCTCCCGTTTCGTAAGCAAGAACGCCCGTCCCCACCAAAATCCGCAGCCCCGAAATTGCCGCATTTGCAAAATCCGCCACGCGAGAAACAGCCAACGAAACGCCCGAAACGGGCGGATAAGGAACCATTGCCACAACGTCCCCCGCAAGCGACACCACGGAAAGAACAATTTGCGCCGAATCCGCCACGCTTTCAATCTCGCGTTCGTGCAATTTGTAAAAATCGTACGCGCTTTCTGAAAAGCCTTTTTCACCGCGTTTTCGCCACACGCCGTATTCGGTCGGTTTACCGTTTTGGAGTTTTCCGACAAACTCGTCGCCGTTTGAAAAAGAAACCGTGCCTTCCAACGGAAGCGAGTCCGCCGTCCACTTTTTTGAATAAAGCACAACAAAAGACTCGCCATCGGGAACAAAAAGCGAGCCGACTCCGCCGATTTTTCCCGATTTGAACTCGCCTTCGTAGAACGAGCCGTCTTTTTTCAAAAATCTGCCGCGCCCGTCAATTTTGTCTTCTCGAAATTCGCCTTCGTAGACGCTTCCGTCTTGAAAAAAATACGAGCCAACGCCGTTTTTTTTGTTTTCTTCAAACTCGCCTTCGTATCGCTCGCCAGAATCGTAGCAAAAAATGCCACTTCCCCACAATTTTCCGTCAACAAAATCTCCAGAATACGAGGAGCCATCGGCAAAAAAAAGTTCGCCCTCGCCGTTTTGAAGTCCGTCTTCCCAAAATCCAACATAAGACGAGCCGTCTTTCCAGTGATATTCGCCAAAACCTTCTTGCCGACTTTCTACCCAATGTCCGTCGTAATAATCGCCGTTTGGAAAAACAAAAAGCCCTTGTCCGTTAAGCCTATCGCTTTTTAACTCGCCGTCGTATTGTGCGCCTGCGGCAAAAATCGTGCCGTTTCCAAGTCGCTCGCCGTTTTTCCACTCACCAGAATACGAAAAATGCCCCGAAGAAAGTTCTCCAAACCCGTCGAATTCGCCACCGCTCCAATTTCCCGCGTAATGCCAGCCAGTTCCGTCCGAAAAAGAAAACGAGGCTTCGCCGCTTCCTTCAAAAACGTCATCACTCCATTCTCCAGAATACGAAAATCCGTCCGCGCTCACAAAATGTCCAAAACCATTCCGCGCATTTTCAAAAACTTCGCCCGAATAAACGTCGCCCGACGGATATTTCAAAACGCCTTCACCCGCTGGATTCATTTCGCTGTCCACGCTGCCGCTCCACTCGATTCCGTTTGGATAGCGAACAACCGCGTTTTGCAAGTCCGCGATTCCGTCTTTGTAGAAAACGATTCTTGTAACAGAGCCAGTTTTGATTTCAAATGAGCCGTCTTTTTTATCGTTTTTCCATTTTCCACAAAACGTTGAAGACGCGACGGTTTCAATTCCAGAGCCGTGCCGCACGCCGTCTTTGAAAATGCCTGAGTAAACGAGTTTTTTGTCCTCGAACAATTTTCCGTTTCCGTTGTATCGCCCGTTTTTGAACTCGCCAGAATACAAAAGAGTGCCGTTTGAATCGAATCGCTCTCCGCTTCCAGAAAACGCGCCACGCCGAAAAACGCCCGCGTAAACGTTTCCGTTCGCTTTTTTGAGAACTCCAAATCCGTGCGGAACGAGTTTTTTTTCGCTTCCCTTTGATTCGCCTGCGTACAAACTTCCGTCAGAAAGTGGCACAAAATCAGATTCTTCCGCGCCAAAAACAAAAACCGCGCGAATAAACGCGGTCTTTTTTCCGTTTTTGTAAATCGAAACAGTGCCGCTTCCGTTTGCAAAAAGTCCCGCGTTTTCGCCATTCCACAAAAAATCGTCTTTTTCTGACGTAAAAATTCGAGTTTTTCCGTCGAGCGAAAGTCGCCACGATTTTTGAGAAAAAACGGGAAAAAACAAAAAGAAAATCAAAAAAAATGCAAAAAATCGTTTCATTTTGCCAAAACCTAAAAATTGATTTTTTCCGAAGACGATGACGAGGCGGCATTTACGGCTTCTTCTGCGCCCACATCTTGAGAAACGTCCACAACGGAAGTCGAATTTGAGCCGTTCCAGCCTTCGTCGGAAATTTCAGTTTTTTCGGCTTGGGCGGGCGCGGAATCTTCAAACGCCTTAAAAGACGAGCAAGCGTAAAAACCGAGCGCAGACAAAATTAAAACCAAAACAAGCGAAAACAATGCTTTCATGCAAGCGATTTTAGCAAAAAACGCGCAATTTCAAAAGTAACGAAAACCGCGCTGGTTGAGCGAAACCACACAATCTGCTCATCTCAAAAAATTCGTTGCTACAAAAACAAACGCAAAAAAGATAGAATAAATTTATGGAAGATTTACTCGTTGTTGGAATTGGACCTGGAAACGCTGGCGGAATGACGATTGACGCTCGTGCGGCAATTTTGGAAGCAGACGTGATTGCGGGATACAAAACGTACATCGACATTCTAAAAAATGCAGAAAGCGCGCTTTTGTCCACAAAGGAAATTATTTCCACGGGAATGACACAAGAAGAAGAGCGCGTTATCCTCGCGCTAAAAAGTGCCGCCGCTGGAAAAAAAACCGCGCTCGTTTGCTCAGGAGACGCGGGAGTTTACGCGCTTTCGTCGCTCGCGCTTTCGCTTGCGCCACGTTTTGGAGTGGGCGTTGAAATTGTGCCTGGCGTTACGGTGGCTTTGTCTGGAGCGGCGTTGTTAGGCTCTCCGCTTACAAACGATTTTGCGGTTGTTTCTCTTTCGGATAGGCTCACGCCGTGGGAAAAAATCGAAAAGCGGCTTCGGGCAACTTCGCTGGGAGATTTTTGCGTTGTTTTGTACAATCCGCGTTCAAAAACAAGAACCGACACGCTCTTTCGGGCGGCAAAGATTCTTTTGGAAAATCGAGCCGAACATACCGTTTGCGGATTTGTCAAAAACGTTGGAAGGAATGCAGAAGAGTGGGGAATTTTGACGCTTTTGGAACTGTGCGATTTTGAAGCCGATATGTTTTCAACGATTTTTGTTGGAAACAGCGACACAAAAATCATACAAGTGGGCAATAAAAAGCGAATGGTAACGGAGCGCGGTTACGGAGTGAGCGCGTGAAAATCCTGCTTTTTGGCGGAACCACGGAAGGGCGGGAATTATTTTCGTTTCTCTCACAAAAGCACGACGTAACGTTGAGCGTGGCAAGCGAATACGGCAGAGAATGTGCTTTGCAAAGCGAAAAAATCATCTCTGGAAAATTGAGCGAGTGCGAAATGAAAACCGTTCTTTTTGATGGAAAATACGGCGCGGTGATTGACGCAACGCATCCTTATGCAACAAAATCCCACGCAGCAATTTTTGATGCGTGCGAGTCGTTACACATTCCGCTGTTGCGTTTTTTTCGTCCCGTTTCCAAAGAAAATCTTGACGGGATTTTTCTTTTTGACTCGATGACAGATTTAGCAAGTGCGCTAACAAAAACGAACGGAACGATTTTTGTGTCCACGGGAACAAACGACCTCGGCTCGCTCGTTTCAAAAATCGACTTGGAGCGACTTTTTGTGCGCACGCTTCCAAGCGAAGAGTCAATTCGCATTTGCAAAAGCCTCGGACTCAAAGGCTCGCGGATAATTGCAATGCAAGGACCTTTTTCTGCAAACTTAAACGAAGCGATGTTTTTGGAAACAAAATCAAAAATCCTCGTTACAAAATTGAGCGGAGCGAACGGCGGCGAAGACGAAAAAATCAAAGCGGCTCGTGCTCTTTCAATGAGCATTTTTGCGCTTCGCCGTCCAATCGAAAAAAGCACAAATCTCGCGTTTTCAAAAAATGACGTTGCATTATGGCTTTTAGAAATTGCAAAAAATGCAAAAGGAACAAAAAAATGATTTATTTTGTGGGAGCAGGTCCTGGCGCACAAGATTTGATAACGGTTCGCGGAAAAAAACTGCTTTCTTGCGCCGACGTTGTAATTTGGGCGGGAAGCCTTGTAAATCCGCGACTTCTTTTGAATTGCCGCGAAAATGTAGCCATTTTTGACAGTTCAAAAATGACGCTTTCAGAAACAACCGACGTTTTGCTCGATTCTCAAAAACGCGGGCTAAACGCCGTTCGACTTCACACGGGCGATGGCTCGCTTTACGGCGCGATTGGTGAGCAAATCGAAGAACTCAAAAAACACAATGTGAATTTTGAAATCTGCCCCGGCGTTTCGAGTCTTTTTGGGGCAGCTGCCGCGTTAAAAAAAGAATTCACCGTTCCGAACAAAACGCAATCTCTTATAATTACGCGCCTTTCGGGACGAACGAGCGTTCCAGAAAACGAGAGCCTTGAAAAACTTTCAAAACACGGTTCAAGTATGGCGATTTTTTTGAGCGCGGACAAAATCGAAGCCGTTTGCGAAAAACTGCTGCAAGGTGGCGCATTTTCAAAAAAAACGCCGTGCGCCGTGGTTTTTCGCGCAACCTGGGAAGACGAAAAAATTATTTGGGGAACGCTCGAAACGATTTCAAAAAAAACGCAAGAAGCGGGAATCAAAAACCACGCAATTATTTTTGCGGGCGATTTTCTTGGAGAAAATGCGGAAAAAAGCCGACTGTACGCAAGCGATTTTTCAACGAGTTTTAGAAATGCACAAGAAAAAGAAAATCACGCTTTTTCATTTGATTGTGCAAAAATCTTGACGTTTAGCGAACGCGGACACATTTTGGCAGAAAAAATCGCAGAAAAACTCACAAATTGCAAAAACGTCCAAATCAAATCGTGCTTTGGAGAAAATCGGTTGGAGGCAAAAACGCAAACGCGCGATGCTTTTTTTGAAAGCGGGCGCAGAATTTTGATTTTTGTGGGCGCGATTGGCATTGCCGTAAGAACGATTGCGCCTTTCGTTCAGTCAAAAATGAGCGACCCCGCCGTTCTGTGCGTTGACGAAAAAGCGCGGTTTTGCGTGCCGATTTTGTCCGCACACGTTGGAGGCGCAAACGAAATCTGCCGTTTGATTTCCGATTCGTTCGGTTCAACTGCCGTAATCACAAGCGCAACCGACGTGAACGGCGTTCCCGCCCTCGACGAATGGGCTTCTCAAAACGACTTTGCGATTCAAAATCCAAAAGAAATAAAAACGCTCGCAAAAAAACTGATTTTGGGCGAAAAAATCGGCATTTTTGTTCAAAATCCGCTTTTGGAGCGCGATGAAGTGAAAAATCTTCTTTTGGATTCTCATTTTTTTTATGAAGAAAATCCGAACAAAGCAAATCTTGTTTTGCTCGATTCAAAAATTCAAAATCAAATTTTTTCTCAAAATGCAAAAAACGCCCCACTCGTTTTTGTAAAAAAAAGCGTTTGCGTTGGACTTGGCGCAAAACGCGGAATTTCAGAATTGGCGGTAGAAACTGCGATTAACGACGCGCTTTTGATGAAAAATTTGAGAAAAGAATCGATTTTTTGCTTTTGTTCCATCGACAAAAAAAAAGACGAAAAAGCGTTTATTTCTGTTGCAAAAAAATATGGTGTGCCGTTTTTAACATATTCTGCAAAGGAATTGGAAAAAGTAAAAGGCAATTTTTCTGAATCAGAGTTTGTGAACAAAACGGTTGGAGTGGGGTGCGTGTGCGAACGCGCGGCGGCAAAAGCCGCAAATGGCGGAAGCGAAAAAATCGTTTTGAAAAAAAACGCAAAAAATGGCGTAACGATTTCGCTTTCAAAAATATAAAAACGACCGCAAAAAGTGCGGTCGTTTTGGTATACATCTTATTTGTTCACAAGGTCTTTGAGTGCCTTGCCAGGCTTGAACTTTGGCGATTTTGACGCTGGAATCTTAATCGTTTCGTTCGTTTTTGGATTGCGTCCCGTGCGCTCGCTGCGTTCTGCCACAGAGAACGTTCCAAATCCGATGAGCTGAACGACATCTCCGCTCTCAAGAGCCTTTGACACGTTGTCGGTGAACGCTTTGATGAAAGACTCGGTGTCTTTCTTTGAAAGTTTTGTGTCCGCGGCGATTTTTTCGACCAATTCTGTTTTGTTCATTTTTGATTCTCCATATAAAAATGATATTCGATGGAAAAAATCCAATCGCTCTTTATTCTACAATAAGCGGTGGCATTTGTGAAGCACAATCTAAAAAAGAGCGAGAAAATCACAGTTTTGCAAGACGAAACACTTTTGAGCCGCGTTTTGGATTCCAGATTTTGCGCCGCTCTTCGGGAAGCGAGTCGATTGAATCAGCCTTAAAGCCGAGTTTTTCAAACCAATCGGCAGTTTGCGTTGTCAAAATAAAAACGCTTTCAATGCTAATCGTTCGCGCTTTGTCCAAAAGATACGAAATCATTTTAGGTCCAAGCCCGATGTGTGCACACGTTTCGTCAACGGCAACCGACGCAATTTCCGCTTGACTTCGCCCGTAAATGTGAAGAGCCGCGCACGCGCGCACCGCCCCATCGAGTTCGTAGACAATGTAATCATCGCATTGCGCTTCAAGCGATTGCTTTGTTCTGGGAAGCAGGATTTTTTTCTGAACAAACGGTCGAATCAAAGAAAGAACGGCAGGAATGTCCTCGCGCCGCATTGCTCGGAATTTTCCGTAATCTGCGGCGTAAATCATCGTTCCAGAACCGAGGTCTGAAAAAATCTCGCACGGAATAGAGCCTTCAAGCGAACCATTCAAAACGTGAACGCGCGTAACGCCTTTTTCCACCGCCTCGCGCGAAAGATTCAAAAGCGACAGAACGGCATGAAAATCCTTTTTTTTGTCGGCTTTTTTGTTTGCGTCCAAAAAAGAGTCGAGTTCTTCAAGATTCATCGCAGGAACGCAGCCTTCGGGAGAAAGACCGATTTCGGAAGGAATTACAAAATTTTTTCCAGAGATTTCCGCATCAGGAAGCAAATAAAAGAGTTTGTCCGCCTTGAGTTTGATTGCAATTTGCGCAGCAAGACGCGAAGACGAAATGTTGTACGGTTTTCCGTTCAAACTCCAGCCGATGCATGGAAAAATCGGAATGAAGCCGTTTTCGATTACCGTTTCAAGCGTTTTTTCGTCGATTCTGTCGATTTCGCCCGCAGTTCCATAATCAATTCCCGAAAGCACGCCTTTTCCGCGCGCCCGAACCCAATTTCCAATCACGGCGGTCAAATGCTCGCCTGCAAGACTTGTCATAACAACGTTTGCCGTGTCAAACGCGGCAGTTTTTATGAGCGGCATCGCTTCCTCGCTCGTAATTCGGACTCCGTTTTTCATGCTCCAAAAAATCGAATTTTGAGAAAGCACCGAGTCAATTCGTCCGTGAGCGCCAGGAACAATTATGACGCGAAGCCCCGCCTCGTGAAGAAGCGCGATGTCGCGAATATGATTTGCAAAAAGCGGAGAATCAAGAATTCGGTCGTCGATGTGAATGACAACGGCGGCATTTTTGAATCGCCCAATATAGCGAATAACATCGCGGATTCGCTCTGACTTTTCCTTGATTCGCGCCTGAATGTCGATTATTTGATTTGCGTCAAGATTCGTAATGTTGTTTTCGCTCTGTTCCATTTTATTTTAGCGCGATTTTGAAAACGCCGCTTCAAAATCGCTTCCTCAAAACTAACCTACAAGAGTCCTAGCACCCAGGCAATTCCGATAATAATCATCCATGCGTACCGAAAAGGTGTCGTAAATGCGTAAAAAGCCTTTGCCCAAAGCTGGAGCATCTGGTAACCATTGACCTCCGTCAGAAAATGACATACCGATGAGCCCTCATCCGAATGCAAGAAATATACTTGCTACAAAAAGAGCTGCCCAGTGTTCAGAAAAAAATTCAATTATATTTTCAATTGAAAATATTTCTTTTAGCTTATTCATGTTTGTGTACCTCCTACCGTAACAGTAATAGTATAGGTTTTAGATTTAGCGTTTTTTCTTAAAAATTTTTGTGGTTTCGAGAGCCTCAACCACCGAATTCTTGTAACCGCAATCACCGAATTCTTGCAACCGCAACCACCGAATTCTTGCAACCACAACTTCTGAAATCTCGTAACTCAAAACACAAAATCGAATAGACAAAATTCACCAAAATCCCGTAAAAAATCGCCCATTTTTCAACAATTTTTCAACAAAACTTCAACGAACGTTCCACTATTTTTCCCGCGTTGAAAATATGGATTTTGAACAACTGAACTTACAGCCCCGTGCCTTCGTCGATTCCCATCATTATGTTCATGCACTGAACCGCCGCACCGCTCGCGCCCTTGCCGAGATTGTCGAGTCGGCTTGTGATTACGATTCGCTCGTCGTTTCCGTAAACGAAAATCTGCATGTTGTTTGTGCCAGCAAGCGTGTTCGCGGGAATGAAATTCTCGCTCAGAATTCCTTCGCCCATAAAATCAGCGGCTCTCACGAAGCGCGAGCCGTCATAATGCTCTTTGAAGACTTCGGCGATTTCCTTTGCGGAGAGTTTCTTTGAGAGAAGCCGCGCGTGAAGAGCAATCGTGACGGTCATTCCCGCAAAATAGTCGCAGATGTAAGGGGTGAAAATCGGCTTTGAAGTGAGACCTGAGATTTTCATCATTTCGGGAAGATGCTTGTGCTCCTGCGTGAGAGCGTAGAGCCGAGGCGAGTCGAGTTCGGGGTTGCGGTTAGCGTCCTCGTACTGCGCGATTGCCTTTTTGCCCGCGCCGGAGTAGCCTGAGACCGCGTGGCACACCACGGGATAGTCGGGCGGGACTATTCCGTGCGTGACGAGCGGATAGCAGATTGAATTGAAGCCCGACGCATAACAGCCGGGAACAGCGACGCGCTTTGACTTTTCGATTCTGGCGCGATGTTCTGCCGAAAGTTCAGGGAAGCCGTATGCCCAGTCGGGATTCGTGCGGTGCGCCGTGGAAGCGTCGATAATGCGCACATTCGGATTCGTGCAGAGCGAGACCGCCTCAATGCTTGCCGCGTCGGGCAGACAGAGGAAAGTGAAGTCAGAGGCGTTAATCATCTTGGCGCGCTCGTTTGCGTCCTTGCGCTTTTCTTCGTCAATCAGCAAGATTTCGATGTCGTCCCGCTTCTCGAACCGCTCGTAGATTTTGAGTCCTGTCGTTCCGTCTTTTCCGTCGATGAAAATTTTGTATGCCATGGTTATTGCTCCAGTTTCGTTTTGGTCAGAAATTTATTTCAGTATACTGAATTTTGTTTGGAAATAAAATAAGAATTCAAATAGTGTTACGAAAAGTATGTTGCAACTACGATGATTGAGCCTGTCAAAATCACCACTTCCAGCATATATTCAATAATATCTTTACAAAAAACAAGCCAATAAAAACACAAAAATTGACATAAAGAGAAATCCGAATGACATTTTCGTGATGTCTGACTCTCTGTTGAAACTTAACTTTTTGTTAAAAAACTTATTTTTAAGCAAAAGAAATCTGTTTGCCTCTTTGCGTTTCTCTAAAACAGCACAAGGCTCTTCCTTTTTCTCGCAGGTAACGGGCGGGGCTTTTGATTTTCTTACAGGCACAAAATATTTTACAAGGAATTTTCGCTTTTCCTCGTCTTCGCTTTCCTCAACCCAAATTACAAAATGCTCGCAAGGTTCAATCGTCTTTCCGTCCACTTTTGGAAGCCCATTTTTAACTGTGTAGGGATAGTTGCGCGTCTTTAGCAGTTTTTCGGTTTGGCTGCCCGCCTCCACGTATAGTGTTGCGTGGAGCATATCGTAGCTAAAGCCCCAGTCGGCAATTTCGGTGATGGACGGCGGAAGGCAGATGAAATCCAGCGTTTCCCAGATGCAGCGGATTGTCAGAGAAAATTTTGGCAGCGTCTTTGGAAAATACAGCCCTTTTATGGAAAGATATGACTGCATAATCCCAAAGCCGTTCTGCCTCATCCCCTCGTACAAAAGCGGGTACTCATTCTTGACAATGGTATAGAGCGTGCCACTATTTATTTCTGCCAGCGGTTCGTCAAAAACAAGCTTTTTGATGAAAACCTCCTAAAGCACTTCCGCCCATTTCCTACACTTCGACGGTTATGCTGCCGTCGGTGCAGATGACTTTCCGTGTCCGCTCTGAAATCCAGTTGTTTTCATACGACTTCCTGAATTCTTCCATCGTTCCAGGGAATTTCACCTCGTCGATGTAGAAAGGCTTTTTGTCAAAGTTGATGTCGCAGTCCGAGCAATGAATCAGATGGATGTTGGAGAACGCCCCGTCAGTCTCCATTTTTTCAAGCTGCCAGAGCGTGCCGCAAAACGTGATTTCATCAATGTCAATATAGCCAAAAGCCCAGGCTTCTATGGTTTCTAGGGAAGCAGGAAGCGAGAGCGTGGTTAGCTTTTCGCAGCCCAAGAATGCGGACAGGCCGATTTTGCGGAGATTCTTTGAGAAGGTCACGCTTTTTAGGTTCGCGCAGTGCTCGAATGCCTTTGGTCCGATTATTTCCACGCTGTCGCTCATGGTGACGCTTTCGATTTTTTCACAGCCAGTAAAAGGATAGTAGAAAACATTGTCACTCTTAATGCCAGAAAGTTTTTTTGAGGGGTCTAATTCGTCAACAACACCCGCTACGACCCTCACGCCGTCGGGAATGACCACATTTTTCATGTCGCCGAAGTACGCCTTTAGGATTCCGCTCTCCACAAGTGCTTCAGCGTCGTCGTCATCATCGTCATCGTCGTCCGATTGAAGGGTCACGCTCTTAAAACGAATGTCCGCGTCGGAGCAACATATCGCGCGAAGGGGAACGTTCTCGCTCCAGCCATCTTCCTTTTCGATTCTTTCCCATTGGGCAAAAGTTCCCTCATAGGTGATTTCAGAAAGGTTGTTGCAGAGGGCGAAGGCGCATTCGTAAATGGCTTTTGCGCTTTCTGGAATGGTGACCCGTATCTTGTTTGGCGGACACATATAGAGCGTCCCGTTGTCTTTTGTGTACAAAACTCCATCATACGAGAAGAATTTTTTGTTGTCCTTTCCCACAAGAATCCTTAAAAGGGATTCGCAGCCCTCAAAATCAGGAATCGTCAAATCGGAGTCAAAAGAATTTGGAAGGCAAAGAACACGCAGGTTCTTGCAGCCGGCGAAAATCCCATCGGGCAGTTCCCTAAGTTCCGTATGAGAAAGGGAGAGGGCTGTTTTTGCCTGCGGCTTGCTCCTTATGGACTCGGCGATTGCAAGCATCTCTTCTTTGGCGGGAGTGCCTTCAAGCAGGATTGCATAGTTTCCTTTTTTCAGGTCTTTTATCTGAGCGGCGGCGGAATCGTTTTGCATTTTGATTCTTTGCAAACCGATTTTTGCCATTCTTCTTGAAAAATCCAGATTTGCAAGGTCCATCTCGTTTTTTACTCCGTGAACTGAAAGCCATTGAAGCAGAAAAGGACGGTCATTGTTCGCCTCCGTTTCAAACCAGTCGTTCGTAAATAGAAATTTCGCTCCGTTTATGGTGACGGGATTCGCATAATAGTGGTGAACGGGATGCCCCTGATACGGAATGAGCATTGGCTTTGTAAGCCCCAGGTGTTGAGCGCAAAAGTCCCTGTCATGCAAGTTTGAAAGCTCCGTTTTTGAAAGCCCCGCCTCCAAAACTGGAACCGCGATTGTCCGCGCAATCTCCCCGATTTTTTTCCCTTCAAAACCATCCGTGCTTTTTGTTTCAGCCATGTTCATTCTCCTCGCGTGTCGCGTATATTTATTATATGTTACAATTGGTGAAAAAAAAATAAAAATTGAACGTTTTTGGAAAATTTCCTTTTTCAGTCTACCTAGCCACATTTGAAACATTCCTCATCGAATACACGCAGCCGCAATAATCTTGTCGCCACAAGCCGTATTCTTCGCTGAGTTTGGTGCTTCGTAAAAATCCGCCTTTTTTCTTAAAATCCGCGGGGAGGAATTTTGTGTGAAAAACGAACGGGCATTCGTCGATTTTTTCCAAATTTTGCCCAATCGCGTTGATTTTTTCGCTATCTTTGTGCGGGCTTATGCTCAAAGTCGTGGTGAAGTAGTCGAATCTTTGTTCACAGGCGTATTTATAGGCCCGTTTCATGCGGAATTCGTAGCAGCGTCGGCAACGCTCGCCTTTTTCTAGCTCGGTTTGCAATGCAATCTCCGCCCGAACATTAGTCGCTTCAAAATAATCTTCGGGATTGTATTCGTCAACCACGAGCTTTACGGCGTTTTTGATGGCTTCGGGGAAACGCATGAGGAATTTCTGCAATTCTTCGAGGCGGCGGAAATATTCTTCGCGGGGGTGGATGTTCGGGTTGTAATAGAAAATCGTGATGTCAAAAATCCGCGCGAGGTATTCAATCACATACGAGGAGCACGGACCACAGCAAGCATGGAGAAGTAAAGTCGGCTTTTTGGCATTAGGATTCGCCACCTTTTCGGTTTCAATCTGCAAGAGGATTTTTTCGAGTTGTTTTTGATAATTGATTTTCTGTGCTATCATCATATCATAAAAATGCCCCACAAGATGTGGGGTTAAAATAAAAAGAGAGAATTTTCATATTGAAAATTCTATGCAAATCCAAAAATTTTTGAACCAGTTTTTAGATTACTACATCAACTCTTCCAAATCAATCTCGCCCGCCACGCACGGAACTGAAATCTGCCAGTTTTCGAGCACTTGCGGGTGGACTTCGCCGAAGATACCGACCTGCTTTCCGTTCACGAGGACAGCCGCCTGGCGACCTGTGATAAAGCGCGGGTCGTTCGCTTCTTTGACTTCGTATTTGTGGTCGAGGTAGTAGAGCACCGTCGAAACTTCGCTTGCCAAGTCGTTGAAGTTCGCGTTGTTTGCGGCGGTCATAAATCCTAGCGACTGGATTGTCTTTGTGCCCGTGTTCTCGCTCTCGTCCAAGAACGCCACTTTTCCGATTTCAAAAATCTTGTGCGGGAAAATCGCGTTTGCGGCGGCAGATTCTGCGCGGAGAAGCGAGGCGATGATTGAAGGTCGCACGAACTGGTAATTCTCGCTCATCGGGTTTGAGATTTCGATAACGCCGTCCGCGCTGATGTTCATTCGGTCGATGTAATCGCGCTTGCTTCCAAGATAATTGAAAATCATCTCCTGGTAGCCCAAGCCGACCATGATTTCTTTTGTCTTCCGGCTTAACAGCGTGACATCGGAAAGTTTTCCAACGGTGAAGTCGTTCGGTCGCTGTGGCTTGAAGAAGTCCAAGCCAAGCCCAATCATCACATCCTCGATGATGTCAACTTCGTGCAAAAAGTCGTTTCGGTACGGCGGCGGTTGGAGCGTGAATTCAACATCACTCTTGTTCGCCGCGCAATATTTTGCCGTCTTTTCGGTTGTTGGAATGTCCTTCGCCTCAACATCGTTGTCCATTCGGGCGAGCGCGTCAAGAACCTGCTCTTTCGTCAGATTTTCGCCGAGTTTTTTGTTGATTTCGGCGAGCGTGGCTTTTGTCGGCTTCTGGAAATAGAACGGCACGGTGATTTCCTTTCCGAACCCAGTCTCATACGGATGCACGACTTTGACGGGCAGGATTTCGTATCCCGCATCGGCAAAATCGCAAGCGACGATGTTCGCCGAGAGAATGAGATTTTCCATGTTGTCGCCGGTGAGTTCGACCATCAAATCCTTGTCGCCCACTTTGACCGCGCCGAGCGTTGCCGAGTTGATAATCGGTGCCATCGACATGACCTCGCCCTTGTCGTCAGTGAGGAGCGGGAAGAGCTTTGCGTCCTCAAGAATCCAGCCGTATTCTTTTCCTTTTGGATGCTCGCTGAGAATCTGTCGGCAGGTCATCGGCTCTTCGCACTGGAGCGGCACGAAACTCGTTTTGTCGGGGTCAACCGCCTTGTAATGAACCGGCCACTTGATTTGTGCCACGCGGTACACGCCCATCGAAATTGACTTTCGCTTGCGCCCGAAATTCCAGCAGAGTTTTTCCTGCGTTTGGATAATGTCCTTCAACATCGGGTCGTCGATTGCCTTTCCCGAAATCACGAAGCTCACCATGTACGGGCGAACGGATTTTACACCCTCTTCGACAATCGCGACTCGCTCGCCCGCGTCCTTGATTGCTCCCACGCGTGAGAGGAATTTTGAGTAGTCAGAACGGCTCGCCCCCTCGTGAAGCCGCAGCTGCCGTGTGACTCCGCCCGTTGACCACAAATCGGGGCGGTTCGTGTCGTTCAGCTCGATTTTAATGACACGCTCGTCCTCGCTCTGAGACATGTCGGGCTTTTCGTCAAGCTCCGCCTTTCCGCACACGAGTTTTCGCTCCAGCGTGTCGTAGTCGTATTTTTTCCCAAGAAGATTAAAAAACAGTTTTTCGTTTACTTCAATTTTTGGCATAGTTTCCTCTGATTTTGTCACCCCGAATTTATTTCGGGGTCTCAGATGCTGAACTAAATTCAGCATGACAATTTTGAGAATTTATTATATAGAAAAAAAGAATGACGGACAATCGAGGGAAATTTCACCGTTTGCATTTACAAAAACGACCATTTATACTTTTTCAAAATTCAAAAGGAATCAAAAATGGCAATGATTTATTTTGCGCGGCACGGCGAAACGGAATGGAACACGCTTCATAAAATTTGCGGACGAACGGACGTTCCACTCACGGAAAAAGGGCGCGAGGAAGCAAAACTGCTTTCTGAAAAAATCAAGTCGGAGAAAATCGCGCTCAAATTGATTTTACATTCGCCCTTAAAACGCGCCGCAGAAACCGCAAAAATCGTTTCCGAGAATCTTGGAATCAAAGCCGAAGTTGAGCCACTTTTAATTGAACGCGATTGCGGGATTTTTGAAGGAAAATTGAACACGTCGGACGAATTTTTGAAAGCAAAACAGCAAATTTGTAACGATTATGGCGGCGGCGAATCGATGCTTCGCGTATCACAGCGCATTTTTGATTTACTCGATAAACTTACAAAAATCAAAACTGACGAACGTTCGCTTCTTTTAATCGGACACAACGGAATCGCGCGGAGCGTTGAAGCGTACTTCAATCCACATCTCAAAACGGACGAGTTTATCCATTTTTTTCTCAAAAATTGCGAATTGCGTCGGTACGAATTTTAGAATCGCTCTGTTCAAAATCTCAAAAATTTGACTCCACTTGCATAACAAGTTTTTTTTTGTATAGTCTTACTAATATAATTTTTAGGAGGACTTTCAAAATGAAAGTTTTTGCAAAATCACTTTTTGTAGCAGCAACCGTTTCAATCGCGGTGGCATTTTCTGGATGCGCGTCTTACGTTCCGCTCCAAGGAAACAATGTTTCAATCTCAAATAACGTTGAAGTTCTTGGTCGCGTAACCGTGGAGCGAGAAACGAACAAGTCTGGTTACACGGTTCTTCTTGAAGAAGCACTCAAAAAATATCCCGATGCCGACGACATCGTGAACATTTTGGTGGACGGAAAAAAACAATTCGGAAAAAACCGATACGTCATGTCTGCGGTCGTCGTAAAATACAAGAACTAGAAAAAAGCAGGTGCGCAACATGAAAAAGCACTTGACAGTTCTCTTTTTGGCATTTCTTCCAATGCTCGCTTCGGCGTGGGGATTTCAAAGGCTTTCCCCGCCGTCAGCGCAATTTGGCTCAAGCGACGACGATTCCAAAAAGAAAAGTAAAACCGAAATCTCGGCAGGATTTGCGCTTACGATTTCGGACGACACCTGGACGGGCGCGTTTGCTCGCATTGGCAGAATTTCTCCGAGCGGATTTTACTATTTTTTGGACGGCGGAATCGGTTTTGAAAGCGACCTCGGCGAATACCACGGAATCGCGAGACTCGGCTTTGCGCCCGTAAACTCGTCCGTGTTTTCGCTTAGAATCAGCGCGGCAACTGGCTTTGCTGGAATCGGCGAGGAAATCACGAAGAAGGCTATGGCTCCAGTTGGCGTGGCACAGATTTTAACGAGGGCGTTTTTTTGGGCGCAGATGTGAGCGCGAACGTTTTTCTTTCTGCAAACGCAGGTTTTTTCCTCGATTTCCTTTTTGGAACGGTCGGATTTGACGAACTGGCTTTTATGCCAAGATTCGGCGCGACTTTTAGATTCTAAACGCAAAAAAATACGCGCATTGAGCGTGTCGAAATGCCAGTCAATTTTTTCGGCGATTTCGACACGCTCAACCACCGAAAAAATTGCTCAAAAGCCCCGAAATTTCGGGGCTTTTTCAAAATCGAACGCCTTTTTTGAGTTTTTCAAAAAGGCAACTCGTTCCATTTCATAAAAAATCGTGATAAAATCGACAAAAACATAATTTGAACGTTTTGTTCGGCAGTTTGATTTTGCCGTTGCAAATCCATTTTGGGGGCTTTTATGAAGGTCGTTGTTATCGGTGCTCAGTGGGGTGACGAAGGAAAAGGAAAGATTGTCGATTACTTGGCGGAAGACGCGAAATATGTCGTCCGCTATGCGGGCGGACCAAACGCGGGTCATACAATCGTCGTTGACGGCAAGCAGTTCGCGCTTCATCAGGTTCCGTCGGGCATTCTGTACCCGAACAAAAAAGTTTTCCTCGGCGCGGGCATGGTAATCGACCCGGAGGCGCTTTTCAACGAGCTTCAGATGCTCAAAGACAACGGAATCGACTGGGAAGGGCGCGTTTTTATCTCTGACCGGGCGCACATCATTCTTCCGGGCTACCGCCAGATGGACAAAGACCGCGACGCTTCGCGAAAACGCCCGATTGGAACGACGGGGCGCGGAATCGGAATCGCCTATTCAGAAAAAGCCCACCGCGACGGATTGCGCCTCGCCGATTTGGACTGGTCAGAAAAAATGGCAGAATTCGACGGCGAGAATCTTGAATATCTCAACAAATACAAAGACAAATTGATTGAAATGCGCGTCGATTTGACAGCAAAAATGTTTGAATACCGCAACGAGAATGTGCTTTTTGAAGGAGCGCAGGGCGCAATGCTCGACATCGATTCGGGAACTTACCCCTATGTTTCTTCGGGAGCGTCTTGCTCGGCTGGCGCGGCGACAGGCTGCGGAATCGGCCCGAAAGACCTCGACAAAATCTTGGGAGTTTTCAAAGCATACCAAACTCGTGTCGGAAACGGCCCAATGCCAACTGAATTCAACAACGAGAGCGAAGGCGAACTCTGCGAATATGTGCGCAAAACTGGCAGAGAGTACGGAGTCACCACAGGTCGCGCCCGCCGTTGCGGCTATCTTGACTTGGTCGCGCTCCGATATGCGTGCATCACAAACTCAATCGACTCGCTCGTCCTCACCCATCTCGACATCTACGACACCTTCGACGAAATCGAAGCCTGCGTTGCCTACGAAATCGACGGCAAAACAGTCGTTGATTTCCCCGCAAGCGTTCCCGCAATGGAAAAGGCAAAGCCCGTCTTGCAGAAATTCAAGGGCTGGAAAAAAAGCCTCAAAGAGTGCCGCTCTTACGAAGATTTGCCCAAACCCGCCCGCGACTATGTGGAATTCATCGAAGACTACTGCAAAACGCCTGTCGGAATCATCTCCGTGGGCTACGAGCGTGACGAAACGTTCATCAGAAATGACCCGTGGGAGAAATAAACTGGAAGCGGTAACACGGCGTGTCGAAAATACCATCTTATTACTTTTTGTGGTTTCGATACGACATTTGACTTAGGTCGCCACTTCTAGCATACAGATTCTGTAACACTATCGAAACGAAAAATCCGCCCAAAACTGGCGGATTTTTTTTTGCACAAATGTGCGCTTGCTCGTATGGAAAACCGCCTTTTGGTTCTGTTACAAAATGTATGCTGATATTACAACTCTGTCATTCCGAACTCGACCGCTTTCGTTGTTGCGGTCGTTCTGTTTCGGAATCTCATTCTTTGAAGCAAGAATGTGCTTTAGAAGAGATGCTGAAACGAGTTCAGCATGACAATTATTTTTAAAAGCATACATTCTGTAACACTATCCGCTTTTTTTATCTCCTTAACTTTTGTATTTCCAAAAAAATCACAAAAAACGGATTTTTATGACAAATCTACTTGACAAAATTTTACTGGAGGGGGGGTATATTAAATTCAGTTTGCAAAAAAGGAGTTATAGAGATGAAACGATATAAGTTTGGCGAGGCGTTGATTGCGCTGGTGGCGGTAATGGCGTTCACGCTGGCATCTTGTTCGAGCGGCGGGAGCGATGGTGGTGAAAGTAACAGCACAGAGAATGGAGCGGACGCGGGCAGTTCCGATACGCAGACGGACAGCGAACTGTCGAGTTACACGTATTTCTATTCATCTGTATCGGGTCTTCGTTCAGCATATATATTTGACAACAAAGGTACGGCCGATAGCAAGGGAACTGTGTATATTTGCGCAGTTTCCGTTCCGACTGACACCACCTTGGAAGCGTCACTTTCAAAGTCCATCAAGCACGATTATTATACTTTCATACCAAGTAGTTATACATTTATAGAAGGAACGGGCGCAGAGGAAGGCGAAGGGTTCTATTTTGGGTTGCAAAGTTTTAGCAATATTCCTTATGTAGCCGTACAGTACGATGGCAAACTATATTTGGTTTCTGATGATATTCGAACAGCCTTGGAAAAAGGCTCCGATTATTATACGGCGGCTAATTTCAAAACTGTCAAAAAAGATATTACAGATAAGTTCGACAGCAACAAAAGTTATTTTACCGACAACGAAACTGACTTATACAGTGCGGCATCCCTCTACAAAGTGGATTCCACTTTCATTCCAAACTAGTGGCAAAATCCAGCGACGACGTTGTTTTACCACGCCAGTTGCAATCCGTTTTCTTCGTAAAGCGGTGGTTGAGCTTGTCGAAACCAAAAGAGTGTTATAACGGTGATTTCGACTGACCAGACCACCGTGGCTTACAAGTCCCCGCTTTGACACACCGACTCTCCATTTCTATAATGTCAATATGTTCAGAGCGATGAGAAGAATCAAGCAGCAGGTTTCTCAAGAAGAGTGCATTTCAATTTTAAAATCAGAGAAGCGAGGAGTGCTTGCCGTTCTTGGCGATGGCGGCTATCCGTACACCATTCCGCTCGATTTTTTCTACGATGAGAGCGACGGCAAAATCTACTTTCATGGCGCAAAGGAAGGGCACAAAATCGACGCACTCGCAAAGTGTGACAAAGTTTCTTTTTGCGTGCTAGGCAAGGATAATCAAAAAGACGGCGATTGGGCATCGTATGTTACAAGCGTGATTGCGTTTGGTCGGATTGCGAGCGTTACCGACAAAGAAAAAACGCTTGAAAAAGTGCGACAAATCGGGCTGAAATATTATCCAAACGCGGAAGATGTTGAAAAAGTGCTTGAACAAACAAAAGACCGCGTTCTCTGCTTAGCTCTTTCAATAGAGCATATAACGGGAAAGCGCGTTCACGAAAAATAGAAAAGTGCAATAAAAATGGAAAAAAAACGAATCCTTGCACCAATGGCAACGCTTTCTCACGAAGCGTTTAGGCGACTCATTGCTCGATTTGGTGGCTGCGACGAGTATTTTACCGAAATGATAAACGCGCCTTCGCTTTTGAACGCAGGTCCTTGGGAAAAATTCTATCTTATGGCAGGTCCAGAACCTCAAAAAATCGTCTGGCAACTGACAGGAAACGACGCGCACAAAATGGGCGAAGCGGCAAAAATCCTTGCCTCTCTTGACGGAATCGGAATCGACATAAACATGGGCTGCTCCGCTCCGCAAATTGCAAAAACGGGCGCGGGAATCGCCTGGATGCTCAAAGACATTCGAGAAACCGAGCGAATGGTTCGGCTCGTAAAAAAATCTATTGAAGATTGCGGCTCAAAAAAGCGACTTTCCGTAAAACTTCGGCTTGGGAGTGCGGATTTTTCGCGGGAACGACTTTTTGATTTTTGCAAAATGCTTTTGGAAAATGGCGTTCAAATGCTCACACTGCACCCGCGCACACAAAAGCAAAAATTTCGGGAAAAAGCCGATTGGACTGCGGTGGAAGATTTAGCGCACCAATTTCCAAAAATCCCCGTAATTCTAAACGGCGACGTAACCGACGTTCGCTCGTTTCAAAACGCGCTTTTGACTGCGCCTTCGTGCGCGGGCGTTATGATTGCTCGCGCTGCCGCTCAAAAACCGTGGATTTTTGCAGAACTTTCAGGAACGCTCCAAAACACAAAAATCGACATGGAAGCACTCGCGCTTTCGTTCATAGACGATGTGGAAACATTTCAGCCAGAGGAATTTTGGAAAACGCGGCTTCAGCGATTTTTTGCATACTTTTGCACCAATTTTTCGTTCGCGCACTATTTTCAGACGTTAATGCTCAACGCGCGCAACAACGACGACGCAAGAAACCGAATAAAATTCTACTTTTTTTTTCGCTGTCCTAGTGATAAAATAAAATTGTTCGGAAATTAAATGCCTTTTTGAGTTTTTGATGAGCAATTTATTTGTATTTGCGTCATTTGCAATTTGCGTCGCGCTTGCTTTTTGTGTTTTTGACGCATTAAAAAAACGTTCGATTCTCGACCGCCGCGTAGCGTTGCTCGATTTTTTCGCGCTTCTTGAGATTTTTTTCTGCACGCTTTCCGTTTTTTCGCGCATATTTTGGCTTTCGTTCGCGCTTTGCATAGCAACATTGGCGATTTTTGATTTTTTTACGATTTCGCTGCTTTTGTTTTCAAGTTCGTTCACGGAATTTTCGCCGTCAAAAAGGCTCAAAAAATATGCTCGCGTAATCATTTTGTTTTTTTGCCTTTCGGATTTTGTGTTGCTTTTGATTTCGCCATTTTCTCAAACTTTGCGCACATTTTATCTTTCTCCGATTTTTTTGAACGATTCGCTCGACGCGATTTTTAGTTACGAATTGCGATTTTCTCCCACGATTTTCGTTCATTTTTCATTTTTTTACGCAATTTTGATTTTGACATTTTTGCGATTTTTGCATTGTTCGATTTTCCGAGCAGGAATTTTTCGCTGGAAATACATTTCAATGTTGTGTTGCTTTTTCGCGCTTTTTATTTCTAGCGTTGCATTTTTGATTTTTGGAGAACAGTATCTCTTTCCGATTCTTTGCGGAGTCGTTTCCATTATTGCCTCGATGATTTCGTTGCACGTAGTTCCCGCCGAACTCAACGCACGAATGAAAATTCTTGTTACCGAGGACATTTCAAATGCCGTGGTTTGCTTTGACAAAGACGGAAAAATCGTTTTCAAAAACGCCAAAGCCCGCGAAATCTTAAGCGACGACGCGCTGTGCGCTCAAAAACTCGCCGATTTTAACGAAACAAATCGAGCATCTTTGACGCGCCCCGAAGGAATTGTGGTTTTTGGCGAAGGACGGATTTTTAACGCCGTTTACCGCCGTCTTTTTGACAAGCGTTTTCGATTAATCGGAACGTTTTTGGCTCTAACGGACATTACGAGCGAAAGCGAAGAACTCGTTTCCGAACGATTCCGCTCCGAAACCGACCCGCTTACGGGACTTTTTAATCGCGCACATTTTTTCAGAGAAGCGCAACGAGAATTGCGGAACGAGCCTAACGAACCGCGATATTTTGTTTGCACAAACATCAGGAATTTCAAATTGGTGAACGCCCTTTTTGGAAGCGAATTTGGCGACTTGATTCTTATGACGCAAGCAAGAATGTTAAAAAAAGCGAATTATCCAGGAACAATTCGCGGGCGGATTTCTGGCGACCGATTCGCAATGCTCATCAAAAAAAAGGATTTTAATCCAGAACTTGCCATAAAAAACACGGAGCGCATTCAAGATTTTATGGGCGACATTCGCTACAAACTCCACATTTCGCTTGCGGTTTACGAAATCACCGACCCCACCGAAAACGTATACGCAATGTACGACAAAACGTCGCTCGCGCTCCGCGACATAAAAGACGATTATTCGCAAACGCTCGTTTTTTACGATTCGGCGTTCATGGAAAAACTCGTTCACGAAAAATGGATTGTTTCTTCGTTTGAAGCCGCGCTTTCGTCTTCTCAATTTGAAATGTATTTGCAACCGCAAGTCGGCTCAAAACAGGGAAAAGTCGTTGGTGCGGAGGCTTTGGTTCGCTGGAATCATCAAGAACGCGGAAAAATTCCGCCAAGCGAGTTTGTGCCGATTCTCGAAAAAAGCGGGCATATTTACAAACTCGATTCGTTTATTTGGGAAGAAGCGGCAAAAAAACTTGCCGATTGGAAAAAACGCGGAATTGACCTTTACATTGCAGTAAATATTTCTGCAAAAGATTTTTATTATCTTGATTTGTACAGCGTTTTTACAAATCTGGTGGAAAAATACGAAATCAGTCCGTCAAAGTTCAAACTCGAAATTACGGAAACGGTGATTATGAACAACGTATCTTCTCACGCGGCCGTTTTGTCGCGATTGCAAAATGCGGGCTTTCAAATCGAAATGGACGATTTTGGTTCTGGCTATTCGTCGCTCAATTTGCTTTGCAATTTGCACACAAACGTTCTCAAAATTGACATGGCGTTTCTTTCGCAAACGGAAAACACGATTCGGGCAAAAAAAATCATTCTTTCGATTATAAAATTGGCGAAAGTTCTCAAAATGACCGTTGTCATCGAAGGAGTCGAAACGGAAGAGCAAGTTCTCTATCTTTCAGAAATGGGCGCGGATATTTTTCAAGGATATTTTTTCTCGCGCCCGCTTTCCGCTTTGGAATTTGAAGAACGATATTCTTTGGGAGGAGAAAAATGACCGCTTTTGAAGTAATTTCCTCTCTTTGCGCATTTGTGATTTGCGCAATCCTTGGAACGTTGATTTTTTTGACTTTTCGCACAAAAAACTCGAACGTTGCCCCCGGTTCAAAAATCAAAAAACGGCTTTTATGGATTCTTTTTGTTTCTTTTTTTGACGTGATTTTTTACGCGCTTTTCATTTTGAGCAACACGTATTTTGTTGCATTTGCATTTTTTACGATTCATCAATGCGCGATTCTTTTGTTTTCAATGCAAACGCTTTTGTTTTCGCTTGTTTTTACAGAAACGTATTCTGAGCGAATTCGATTTCTTTTCCGCGATTTGATTTTGATTTTGGTTTCGGCGGACATCAGTTCGCTTTTGATAAACCTAAAAACGCTCCATAATTTTGATTTAACGCTCGGCTATTTTGGGCAAAATATTCCGTTTTGGACGCTGGAGGCAAAGCCGTTCTATTTTGTGCATGAAGCACTTTGCACACTTTTGCTTTTTGCCTCTTTTTTTGTCCTCGTTTTTTCCGCGCTCCGCGCTCCAATGTTTTACAAAAAAAAGTTCGTCCGACCGCTTTTTTCAATTCTCGTTCTTGCCTCTTTTCACATTTTGAGCCAATCGATTACGTTTCCTGTGGATTTTTCGATTCCGTTTCTCGCGTTTTTTGCCTGGGCGGGATGCCGTTCTGCCATTTTTTCTCAATCACATCGACTTGTGGAATTTATGCTTTCGCAGGCAAACGAATTGATTGACGATGGACTAATTTCTTTTACCGCCGACGGAAAACTCTGCTATTCGAATTTTGTTGCTCGAAAACTCATGGGAAGTGGCGACCATCTTCCGCCACTCGTTGCCGAAAAATATTTCAACGTGTGGCGCGCAATGTACAGCGAAGGACAATTTAACGTGCGCGATTCGTTTTTGGTTGACGGAATCGAACATCATTTTCGCGTGGAATACAAAAATCTCGATGCGGGCGGAATCCGACTCGGTTCGTATTTTATGTTTGTGGACAGAACAAAGGAAACCGTGCGCCTTCTTTCCGACCGCCACAGCGCAACGCACGACGAATTGACGGGACTTTTTAATCGAACGGGATTTTTTGATGCCGTAAGCGAGACGCAAAAAACAGAAACCGAGCCACATTTAATGCTTGCCTCGAATATAAAAGATTTCAAACTTGTAAACGAACTTTTTGGCTCGGAAATGGGCGACATCATTCTAAAGCGACTTGCGAATTTTATAAAATTTTACGCCCACGCTGACACGATTGCTGGAAGAATCGCGGACGACAAATTTGCACTGTATCTCAAAAAATCAAATTTCGACAAAGAACTTTTCATGTATTGTTTCAAAAAAGTTGAGCAAATTACGCAAGAAGGTCCGTATTGCTTTCATATTTTTGTAGGTATTTACGAAATCACTCAAAAAAATGAACCGCCGAATTTGATGTTCGACAAAGCGAGCCTCGCGATTTCTAGAATTTCAGACGATTATCAGAGCGTTTTTTCAAAATACGACGCAGTTTTGATGGAAGAATTGATTTTTGAACGTTCGATTGTTGACGAATTTGAAAACGCGCTTTTGAGCGGACAATTTTGTCTTTTTTTACAACCGCAAGTCAAATCGGACGGCTCGCTTTACGGCGCAGAAGTTTTGGTTCGGTGGAATCATCCCGTTCGCGGACACCTTTTGCCAAACAAGTTCATTGGAATTCTTGAAAAAACGGGACTCATCTATAAACTCGACACGTTTGTTTGGGAAGAAACTGCAAAAATCCTAAAAAAATGGAAAATGCACGGAATTCATTGTCGCCTTAGCGTAAATGTTTCTCCAAAAGACGGCTATTACATCGACCTTTCAGAAACGCTTTCAGAAATTGCCGCGCGAAACGAAATCTCGCCCGCTTCATTCGGAATCGAAATGAGCGAAAACGTTTTGATGGCAGATTTTTCAAAATCGCAACAAGTCATCGATGAATTGTGTTTGCGCGGATTTTCCGTGGTGATTGACGCATTTGGCGTGGGATATTCTTCGCTCAATATGCTAAAAGATATTTGCGTTTCAGAAATCAAAATCGACCGCGAATTTTTGAGCGAAACGACGGCGCATCCTGCAAAAATTTTTAGCAATCGTGATATTTTTAGAAAAAACGGGCGCAATTTTGAGATTTTGCGAATCGTTGTGGAAATGGCGGAAGAACTTGGAATGCGCGTAATCGTTCAAGGCGTTGAAAAAAAAGAGCAACACGAGCGATTTTTGCCGCTTCCAGTTTCCGCTCTTCAAGGAAATTATTTTTCGCCGCCAATTTCCGTTTTGGATTTTGAAAAAACTTGGTTGCATTTACAATAAAAATCGCCTATCATAAAAACCTACTAAATCACTCTTTTTTGAGAACATTATGCACTACGATTTTGATACAATAACCGAACGCCGTGGAACGAACGCAATCAAATTTGACCTTGCAAAAAGACGCGGAAAACCCGAAGACGCGCTTCCGCTTTGGGTTGCTGATATGGATTTTCCGACCGCGCCAGAAATCCTTGAAGAACTGCACAAAAAAGTGAACCACGGAATTTTTGGCTATTCCGCGTGCGATGAATCGTTTTTTGAAGCGGTCAAAAAATGGCAAAAAGAAGAACATAATTTTGATTTTGAAAGACGAGAGGTCGTAACAACGCCTGGCGTGGTTTTTGCAATTTCGTGCGCAGTGCGAGCGTTTTCAAAAGAGGGGGAGGGCGTAATCATTCAGCCGCCTGTGTATTATCCGTTCAAAAATATGGTCGAAAAAAACGGGCGCGTTGTTGTTGAAAATCCGCTTTTTGAAAAAGACGGAAAATGGCACATCAATTTTGACGATTTGGAGCAAAAAATCGAGGAAAGCAAGGCGCGTCTTTTGATTTTTTGCTCACCGCACAATCCCGTGGGACGAGTTTGGACAAAAGAGGAACTGTTGCGCGTGGCGCAGATTTGCGAAAAACACAACGTCATTGTTTTTTCCGACGAAATCCACAACGATTTTGTGATTCCGCCAAATCAGCATACTGTTTTTTCTACCATTTCTCCGTGGGCAGCAGAACATTCTGTTGTTTCAACGGCGGCGAGTAAAACGTTCAATCTTGCAGGATTGCAATTCAGCGTGAATTTTATAAAAAATCCTACCATTCGCGCTCAATTTCGCACAGAACTCGACAAAACGGGCTACGACGAACCGTCGATTATGGGACTTGTTGCAACAAAAGCCGCTTACGAGTTTGGAAAACCGTGGCTAAACGCACTCCGCTCGCACCTTAACGAAAATCTCACATTTTTGCGTTCTTTTCTCAAAGAAAAACTGCCATTCGTTCGGCTCATTGAACCCGAAGGAACGTATCTCATCTGGCTCGATTTTTCAAAATGCGGAAAAAGCGACGAAGAAATCGAAGAAATCATTTTGAAAAAAGCAAAACTCTGGCTTGACCGAGGAACAATGTTTGGAAAAGAAGGCGCGTTTTACCAGCGAATCAACATCGCAACTCCAAAAAAGATTCTTGAAGACGCGCTGACACGCCTTGCCACGGCGTTTTCCTAAAGTTCGTTTTGATTCAAAATCTCAGAATCTTTAGTCGATTGCCCAGCCCGCTTGTATCATTTCATCAATGCTAGAAAATTTCGCAACGACTTCATCTGTGGGAACTGGCATGTACTTTTCAATTTTTACGCCGACGATTGTTATCCCCGATTCGCTCCGCGCCGACATCATGCCATATTTTCCGTCAAAACTTTTCATCATCGCGCCAGGATACGCTTGCTCCCGTGTTAGTTTCTCAGTTGCCTTGCTCCATTTTTCCATAAACACTCCTTTGAAAATTGATTTTCTTGAACAAATAAAGTGTATGTAAAATCTAAGAAATTGTAAAAAAATAAACGATTTTTAGAATTTTTCGCAAAAAAAAGCGTCGCTCTCTCGAACGACGCTCATTTTTTAGAATTTCGCTTTCCTCAGTCGGACTTCTTCAATATTCTCGCTGAACAATTCGCGCAAATCGTTCAAGCCGAGTGCCATGAGTGCCATGCGGTCGATTCCGATTCCCCATGCCGCCACGGGAACATCGACGCCCATCGCTTTTGTGACTTCGGGGCGGAAGATTCCTGAGCCGCCAAGCTCGAACCAGCCCAAAACGGGGT
>ERZ842401.708-NODE-708-length-49019-cov-10.862266_pt1 | contig 49019 bp, 34 predicted proteins | sample MGYA00521270_ERZ842401 | MGnify/ENA primary metagenome ERZ842401 (study PRJEB31892, sample SAMEA3878208) | bioreactor metagenome | biome: Moose rumen | place: Sweden | collected 2011-10 | study: EMG produced TPA metagenomics assembly of the PRJEB12797 data set... | reverse complement strand
CGGACTGGATTATATTTCTGCTGAGCCTGATTCAATGTTTGGCGTTCGGCCCCTCTTTCGAGCGGCCATAGGTTTTGCAGGTCCTTTGGCGAATCTTCTTTTTGCGGTGCTTGCCTATACGATTGTGGCAATGGCGGGCTACACCTACTATTCTGCGGGAAATGAAATTCAGCTGGCAAATGAAGTCTACCCTGATGTGGAAAGTGCGGCGGCAGATGCGGGACTTTTGACTGGTGACAGAATCTTACAGATTAACCAGGAAAAAACTGAAAATTTTTCGGACATCTATGGTTTTGTAGCCCTGCATCCCGATGAAGATTTGCAGGTGACGGTGGAACGGAACGGTCAAGTCCTTGCATTTACCGTGCACACTGCCATGGCGGAAAACGGTGCGGGAAAAATCGGTGTGGTAAGTCTTCCAGATAGCGTCCGCCAGTACGAGGCAAAACGCCATGCATTTTTTCCTGCAATCTGGTATGGACTCAAGGAGACAGGATTAAATATTGCGCTGACCTTTAAGGGAATAAGCCTGCTTTTTAGGGGGGCAAAAATAACTGAATCGGTGAGCGGGCCTGCAAGGATTACGACCATGCTGGGAAGTACTGTCAGGGACGGCTTTAGCGCGGGATTCAGGACAGGGCTTTCTTCCCTCCTGCAGTTTATGGCTCTCATCAGCATATCCCTTTTTATTATGAATCTGCTTCCTGTTCCTGTACTGGATGGAGGATTGATTCTTTTTTCGCTTATTGAAGCAATTTTTGGTATAACTATTTCCCCAAAGGTACGAATTCGTGTACAATATATCGGGCTTGCATTCATAGCATTGCTTTTTGTTGTGGCGATGGCAGGTGATTTTACGTATTTTGCGAAGGTGTTCCATGAAAAATAAGACATATCTGGCTTTTATTGTTCTTTCAGTTTTTTCTTCATGCAGTTTGCTTGCACAGGCTCATATTTCTACTCAAACCCATCAGTCTCCGGTAATGGACTTGTCTGGCCTGCATACCACCATGATTGAGGATACCAGTGTCTTTAGCTGTGGTACGGACGGTTTTCTGGTTAAGTGGACGGATGACGGATTGGGCGAACACTATCAGATTACAGACTTGCAGATTAAACGCATTGCTCGAAGTCCTAACGGAAACGATGTGGCGGTGTACGAAAGCGATGGCGGAAGCCTTAACCGCGTGACTATCTGGAACTGGCACAATCTTACCCGAAAGTATTCCTATCGCTTTAGTGACCCGATTACAGCCCTTACCTATTCGGAAAAAGGGTCTTTTTTGATTTGCGGAACGGCCTCAGTAAGCGGAACGGTTTTTATCAATGCAAACAGCGGACAGGTTATCCAGCGGAAAATCAAGGAAGATACTGGTGCGGTAAGCATGATTCACACCTCCAAGACAGAAAACAGTGTGATTATGTACGCTCCTGCAGGAAACCTGACTTACTACAGTCTCAAAAATGGTTCGCAAAAGGCTCGATTCAGCACTGAAAGCAATTTAAGTCAGGTGACCATGTTTAACAACGAAGTCTTTGTAGCGGGCGTAAAGAATAATGCGGTCTATATCCTGCAGGCGACAACGGGAAAAAGAGTTGCCCAGTTTAACGCGCAAAATCCGATTCTTGTTGGCTCCAATATCCGAAAGGATTTGCTCTATGTCGTACAGGAAAGCCGCTCATTTAAAGTATATTCAGTAATGAATGATCGGAATAAAGCAGTCATTGCGCCACAAGCGGTCGGTTCATACAGTGGCTTGAAAATGAACGAGACCCTTCTGTGCGCAGAAATTGCCGACAACATGCTCTATGCCGGTTCTTCTCAGGGAAACGTGTATAAGGTGGAACTGGCTGACAGCGCAATGGAAGCTGAAACGGTCTATCCGCTTACCGATAATATGTATGATTATATCTACGATGTGGCTGTAAAAGGAGAAGATTTCTACTTTCTTACCCCTCATGCCATATTTCTTTCTTCATATGATAATGGTGTCGTGGACAAAAAAGGTGACAATCCCGGTTATACGAATCTGATTCCCTATGGAGAAAACATCATCCTGTGGTCAAAGGACACCAAGATGCCCGTCCAACTGCTTGACCTGGGTACAAAGGCTTTAAGTGTCCTCTTTACGCCTGAGCAGACGATTCAATCCCTCAGGATGTACGGAGATTCACTGGTGAGCATTGAGGGAAATGCCATTGTAAACCGCTACCTGATTTCAAGTAAGAAGAAGGAGCAGCTGTATCTGGGAGCCAGTCTGCAGGATGCTATTTTGACTTCTGAAACAGACTTGTACGTGGCAAAATCTAGCGCGACAAATCCGACGGTTCCCCTGCTCTATGTAAACTGCTCGACAAAGGAAACGGTTCCTCTGAATCTGCGGGGAAATGTCGCCTATGCGCTTTGCTATGATGCGGTGGCAAACAGCAGCGAACTGTACGGCATTCTTATCAGCACGAACAGCAGCAAGAAAACGGTTACTTCCCTTTTTAAATGGAATTTGAAGACAAAAAACAGCAGTACTTTCCTTCCGATTACGGATGAGGACTCAAATGCCCTCACCTATCTTGTGTATCCGGCTCTTTTTACAACGGTGGGAAAAAATCAGGTACATTCCTATAATTTGCAGAACCGCCGAGACTTTGTTTACAAGCGCAGCGCATCCATGCCCCTGAAGATTGCACAGAACTCAAGCCGGCTGGTCATCCTAAACCGTGATGGCTCAATCAGCTGGTATAATCCTGCGCTGAGCGGTGTGCTGGCAGACTGGTATTTGACGACAGACGGCCAGTGGTTTGAATTCTAGCGACAAATTTTTGGGGAGATGTCCAGCAGAACTTCTTGGACATCTCCCCTGCTTTTATTATGTGTGCCAGCCGAAGCCGCGGGCCATTGCTTCCTTGTATACATCCACGTAGTTTTCACAGCTTGCCTTCCAGGTGAAGTTCTGCTGCATGCCACGCTTCTGCATTTCTTTGATATGGTCTTTTTTGTTGTAGTAGGCATATACAGCCCAGCCGACGGTATCGTAGACAGACTGGGGAGTGAGCTGATCGAACATAAAGCCTGTTCCGCCGCCTGTTGCCTCGTCATAGTTCTGTACGGTGTCTGCCAGGCCGCCTGTTCTGCGGACAATAGGAAGCGTACCGTATTTAAGACTGTACATCTGATTCAAGCCGCATGGTTCATAGCGGGACGGCATCAGGAAGAAGTCTGCACCAGCCTCAATCAAGTGGCTCAGCGGTTCTGAGTAGCCCAGCAAGGCCTTGAAGTTCGGCAATTTACTCTGGAGGGAGCGGATTTCGTCCTCACACCATTTTTCGCCGCTTCCTACCATGACAAACTGCATGTCCATGGTGGTACACATGCGGTAGAGGCTTCCGTATGTGGGAGCAAAGATTTCTGCAACGCCCTTCTGGTCAACAAGGCGGCTTACCAGCCCGATGACCGGAATATCGGGGTTTACCGGAAGTCCAAACTGCTTCTGCAGTTCTGCCTTACAGACTGCCTTTCCGCTCATATCCTTCCAGCTGAAGTTCTTGGGAATCAGTTTATCCACTTCTGGATTCCAGACAGCATCATCAATGCCGTTTACAATGCCTCGCACAACGGCACTTCTTACGCGCAGAAGTCCGTCCAGACCAAAGCCGCCTTCTGCCGTCTGAATCTCATGGGCATAGGTCGGAGAAACGGTGGTTATCATATCTGAGGAAGAAATTCCCGCCTGCAGGAAGTTGATGGCTCCATTGTGCTCAAAGCCTGCGCCATAGTAGAGCCCCCAGTCAATGCCAAGGTCTGAGAATTTATCCTTGCCGTAGACTCCCTGATAGCCCATGTTGTGAATGGTCATGACGCTGGCAGTCTTTGCAAACTGAGGCTGGCTGCGGCATACATACTTCAATAGAACAGGAGCAAGGCCTGCCGACCAGTCATGGGCGTGAACAATGTCTGGAAACCAGCCCAGTTTATTGCAGACCTGGAAGGCACCATGAGCCAAAAGTGAAAAACGATAGGGATTGTCGTAGAAATCAGGCTCTGCCTTTGTACCATATACTCCATCGCGGCCAAAGCACTGCTCATGGTCAAGAAAATACACGTCTACCTTGGGAAAGCCGGGAAGTTTTGCGGTGTATAAGGCTGTCCATTCCTGTCCCATTCCCACAGGAACACCCAGAGGACCGGGAATCAGCTCCAGTTTTTTGCGGTCAATTTTGTAATAACGCGGCATGACGATTTTGACATCATGTCCCATAAGGCTCAGGTTTCCTGCCAGAGCAGAAACTGCATCTGCCAAACCGCCTGTTTTTGCAAAGGGCACTGCCTCTGCGCTCACCATCAAAATTTTCATTCGTATGTCCTCCACAAATTAGTTTTCATTCATTGCCTGGCAAAAAGCGGTTTCCGAATCAACAATTGTCTTTTCAGAAACACAGTAGGCCAGCCGAAACCAGCCCGGTCCACCAAAACCGCTTCCGGGCGCACCCAGAATCAGATATTTTTTGAGATAGTCGCAGAATGCCATGTCATCACCCTTCCATTTGTCGGGCACCTTGCAGAACAGATAGAACGCTCCTTCTGGGCGAATATACTGAATGCCAGCCTTATCCAGCACCGTCATCAATAAATTGCGTCTTTTTTCATAAGATGAAAAATCCACTTTTGCATGCCAGCTTTTTGCAATGACTTTCTGAAAGAAGGCTGGTGCGTTTACACAACCGAGGGTGCGCAAGGCAAAGGTTGTTGCATTGATAAAATCATCTGCATCCGCAGACTGAGGATTGATTGCCACATACCCGATGCGCTCTCCCGGAAGGCTGAGATTCTTTGCAAAGGATGTGACGATAACCGTTTCATCATAGTGCTTGAAAACCGGCGCAACCTGCTTGCCGTCATACACAATGGCCCGGTAAGGCTCATCACAAATCAGGTAGGGATAGCGACCGCATTTCTTTCCGTGGTCCTTCAGGCTGTCAGTCAGTCTTATGATGTCTGATTCTGTATACAGTTTTCCGCTGGGGTTGTTGGGGGAATTGATAAGGATAGCCGCAACCTTGTCTCCCTGTCCTTCAAGTTCACGGCTTATTGCTTCGACATCGAGGGAAAAATCTTCTTTTGAGGAGACTTCCATCAATTCGCCCTGAAAGTTATGCACATAATGGCGGTATTCGGCAAAAAAAGGCTTGGGAACAAGCACCTTGTCTCCCGGAGTGAGAATGGCCTTGAAGACGCAGTTGAGCGCACTGGCCGCCCCTACCGTCATCAGAATGTTTTTTCCGCTGACAGCTACTCCCTGCTCCTGGGCAGTCTTTTCCGCCATGGCTTCGCGGGTTTCCATGTAGCCAGCGTTGGGCATGTAGCCGTGCCGGCCATGGCTTGTGTCCTGAGCAACTTCTTTTACCGCAGCAAGAACTTCCTGAGGGGGATCCAGATCAGGATTTCCCAAGGTAAAGTCAAATACTTTGTCTGCGCCATATTTTGCTTTGAGTTGTATGCCTTCTTCAAACATCTTTCGGATGACGGAGGCTCCTTTGCTGTATATAGTTTCTTTTATGTGAGGTGCAATCATGATTTTTCATTATAGCACATTGTAACGATTCCAACAATCAATTTTTTATGGTATGATAGACGTTATGGGAGGTCATAATGAAAAAGATTGTAACGCTGATACTGTACCTTGCTTTGATACGTGCAATGGCGACGGCTTTTGCTGATCCTTTTAACAAGCGGCTGACCGGCGAAGAACGTGCGAGGCTGGAAAAAGGAGAAGTCCTTATTCGTAATACGGGTGATATTGATAAAATCTGTGTGAACAAAAATGACGACACGCGTAAAATGATTGACATTATTGAGGAACTTGATCCTGCCTATCTTGCGGAAATCATTCAGGTCCGCCCTTATAAGGGGAATGAGGATTTATTGGAAAAAATCAACGGCGTGTTTTTGAACATTACGGAGTATACGACGATTCCCTATTACTCTGAGCGTGCCGAAAAATGGTATATGCTCTATGATTCCGCTGTTATTACCGACATGCAGACTCTTCGTACAAAAAATGACGGCATAAAAACCGACATACTTGCCGACATGGAGATGGATCCTTTTGATATTATTAAGACACAAATAAACATTGAAAAGAAAGATTCAAGCATTTTCTATCAGATGATGAATCTGAATATATTGCGCTACCATGATAAGTTTAATGCCGTTAAGCCCCAAAAGATGAAGTCCGTCATTACGGTATTCAGGGATGGAGACAAGTGGATTCTCTATGCCCTGGGAACGGTAGATACCTATAAAATATTTTTTCTTAAAGACCGTGTGGAAACATCATTTATGAACCGCATAAAGACATTCTGCAATTTTATTTTTGAGAAGATTTAAAATGCGTGTACAGCTTGTTGCGGAAAAAATGGTACTTGGGGGAAACTGCCTTGCAAAAGTGAAGGGAAAAACGGTCTTTGTTCCCTATGCAGTTCCCGGAGAGACTCTGGAAGTTGAAATCACAAAATCTTTCCGCGACTATGACCTTGCAAAAATTGTCCGTATTGTGGAACCTTCTCCACATCGTGTGCAGCCATTTTGCCCCCTGTATGGAAGATGCGGCGGCTGTAACATGCAGCACATCGACTCGGACTGTCAGAGGCATCTTCGTGCCGGTATGCTGAGGGATTGCTTTGAGCGGGAAGGCATTCAGCCGCCCGATATCCAGATTATCAGTGGCAAGGAAAAAGGCTATCGTGCCCGCCTGCAACTTACCGATGGCGGATTTAACGAGCGTGAAAGCAACAGGGTGGTTTCCCTTGCCTCCTGCCCTGTGGCAACCGATGTGATTAATGCCTATCTTGCCCGCGTGGAGCAAAAAGACCGTCCCCGTGGCAGAGTCCACCTTTTTGGTGATGAGCGTGTTTTGAATGCACCGCTTTTTGACCGCGTAATGCTGGCTGAAGAAAAAAGCCCGGTCAAAATCGGTCAGCGTACCATGGACGAAAAACTTAAAAAGAAACTCAAGCATTACGTAAAGCCCCGCTTTGCCGGTACTGTGGCTGACACAAGCAATATCTGCCAGATTTCCCTTTTCGGGAAAAAAATTCAGTTTGACCTGCAGGGCTTTTTTCAGTCCAATCTGGAGGTGCTGGAAAAAACAATCGGCACCCTCACCACAAATCTTGGCGGAAAGCGGGTTCTGGACATGTATGCTGGTGCAGGCGTTTTTTCGGTCTTTCTTGCCGACTTGTTTGAACAGGTTACTCTGGTGGAACACAACCGGGATGCCCTCGTGCAGGCAGAAATCAATCTGGCTGGAAAGAAGCACCAGAGCTATGGGGTGAGCGGTGCAAAATGGGTTCGGGAAAATGCGGCGCAGATTCTTGCAAGGGAAGGTGCCTTTGATGCCGTGGTGATAGACCCTCCCCGAAGCGGCATGGAAAAGGAAGTTTGCGACTGGCTCTGTCAGCACAAGGTGGGTCAGATTCGCAGCGTGTCTTGCGATGCCGCTACCCATGCCAGGGATGCCGCTAAACTCATGCATGCAGGATACAGCCTGGAGAAACTCTATCTGCTGGATTTTTATCCTCAGACTGCTCATATAGAAAGCCTGGCTTTTTTTGCTTGCTTTAAGGACGAATGATAATGCGCACACTGATTTCTATTTCCCTCTTGTTTCTATCGCTCGTGACTTTTGCAAACGATGCTCCTCAGGCTCTCCGCAATGCTGATTTGAGCAAGCAGAAATCTTCATGGCTTGCAGTTTGTGCTGGCACTGTCGTTGCCCCTCCCCTGGATACGGACTACGGTTTTGCCATCTACAATGACGGCCGCATGGTCTGCGCCCTTGCAAATGATGGAACCGTGCTCTGGCAAAAGGCAGTAAGCGGAAGACAGTCTCCCTACATGGCTTCCTTTGGGGAATTTCTTTATGTCGTGTCTGCATCAAAAAAACTCAACCTCATAAATCCCAGCGGCCTTACGCTTTGGACGGCAGACCTTGGTTTTGAGCCCGTGGAGTCTCCCTTGGTTGGCTATGACGGCCGTGTATTTGTAAGGGGAAAAACATCCCTTGCCTGCTACGGACTGAACGGCATACGCAAATGGATTGTCATCACGGGCGATGCCTCCAGTATTCCCCTGCTTACTTTTAACGATGGAAGCATCCTCGCAATCAGTGCTCAGCTGAAAAATGGAAAATCCACGGCAATCCGCCTTTCTCCTTTTGGTGAAATCCTTGAATCCATTACTTTTTCTGGAAAGATTCTTACTGCAGTTTCTTCTTTGCAGGGAATTTTGCTTTCGCAGGAAGATCAAACCATTGGTTTGTGTCGGATAGAAAAAGGTACGGCGGTTTCAAAATGGGTGTCAAATTCCCTGGCAAAAAAGAATTTTACCGCAATCCTTCCGTCAAAACAAGGAAAGAACGCGGCTTTTTTTGCTCCCAATGGCAAGAAGACGGACATTGTGATTGTAGACATGCTTACCGGTCAGGAAGAAAACCGCTTTTCTCTGGGTACTTTTAAATTGTCTGACCTTGCCCTGCTCCGTGCCAGCGATGCAGGCTATGTGCTTGCTGATGCAGAGCGTGCGCTGGAATGCACAGAGGACGGAAAAATCATTTGGTCGGCCAGCCTTCCCAAAAAGAGCAAGTGGACGCATCTTTTTTATACGGCAGAAAATGCGCTGCTTGTGTGCGGAAAAGACTGGACCCTAAAAGGCTATCTGATGAATCAGTCCGTAGAGAAAAAAAACAGGAAAGTGGCGGAAAATCCACGATCGTATTTGCAGACTAAAAATGGAACGGGCATGACTGCAGGCAGCCTGAACTTTGAGCGGCTTTCCTTGGAACAAATGCAGGAAATTTCCCACGGGTTTGATGCGGGAAACTATGGAAAGCAGGAAGAAGACTGGCTCAACGGCATAAAGCGGGAGGTCAGGACTTTTATTGATGACCATGCTTCCCTTTTGCGGAGCAGCCATGACGGTCTTTCCTATTTTACGGCAAATCCTGTCTACACCCAGTCTCTCATCATCGCCATGTCCAAAACCGGAACAACCTCATTTGTGCAGGACTTTGTCTCTCTGCTCGCCATTGAAACTGACCCGGCCCGCCTTGCCTTGACCATTCAGTATGCGGGAAAAGAAGCCTACGACAAAAACGGAGCAATACTCAAATCTTTTGAAAACCTTCTGGCCCGCAGGCTGACTCCCCGTGACGCATCTACTCTGCGTCTGGTCTGCGATGCAACCTATGAGATTTGCCGCTTTATGGGAAAGCCTGCCATAACCAAAAAAGGCAAGGATATACTCACCTACCTGTTTTACCCGCAATTTGACAAGGGAACAAGAGACTATGCCCGCCAAACTCTTTCAAGAATTATGGATTTAGAACTATAACTTTTTTTCAAAGTGTGATATACTTATACCACTTTATGTGCGTTCGTGCAGATAAATGGAGGATATGATGAATTACAAAAAAGCGTTTGGCATAGTTCTTGCATTGCTGACCATGGCAACAGCGGTTTTTGCTGTTGAAGTTGATGAAGAAGAAATCAAGAGTATCAGTGCGGATGAAGTGGTATTTGAAAACTACATGGGTCCCCACTCCATTATCAATACGATTGAAGAGATTCGCGCCATCGGTTCTGGAATCGGCCGTGAAGTATCAAAGGATATAGAAAAGACCAGAACCTTTGGTCATGCACCAAAATATTCTGTAATTCATGCAGTTGACGCTGAGGAAAAAGGCAAACTTGATGCAGACATCCTCATTCTGGGGCCCGATGCAAAGGTTGACCACATTAAGAACCTGCGCAGGATTATTTCTGCCTATCTGTCGGCAGCCTATGGATATTCCAATGCCGATGCTGACACAGTGGCTACATTCGTAACGGTATACAACGCAGTCTATCGCGGAAACCTTGACATGTTCAGCCAGAAATACAAGAAAGTGGTGACCGACAATCTGACCAAAGATAAGGTTGGTATTGCCCTCTCCTACCGCGAATGGCCGGGAAAAACACAGTTGGTCATTCCTCTCTACGACATCAATGGTGGCTTGAGTACGGTTGACACCTCTGTTATTTCTGACAAAGAAGTTATTGATTCCATGAAGGAAGATGAGGACAAGGGAATTGATGACCGCAAGCAGATGGTAGACATTAAGGAAAGGGAGGCTGACAATTCAGCCGAAAAGGCCGCCGCGGAACAGCAGAAGGCTGACGAAGAAAAGGCAAAGGCTGAGGCCGCAAAGAAGAAGGCGGAAGAAGAAAAGGCAAAGGCGGAAGAAGCAAAACAGAAGGCAGAGGAAGCAAAGGCAAAGGCGGAAGAAGCAAAGGCAAAGGCGGAAGAAGCAAAGCAAAAGGCTGAGGAAAATCCCGCCGATGCGGAAGCACAGGAAAAGGCTGCGGAAGCCGCCGCAAAAGCAGAAGAGAAACAGCTTGAAGCCGCAAAAGAACAGCAGAAGGCCGATGAACAGCAGCAAAAGGCTGAGGAAGAGCAGCAGAAGGCCGACGAACAGCAGCAGAAGGCCGATGAACAGCAGCAGAAGGCCGATGAACAGCAAGAGGCTGCCGACCAGAAACGCAGCGAGGCTCAGGAGGAACGCACTTCCATTGCAGAAGACCAGCAGAAAGTTGCTGAAAAGCAGGAAAAGAATGAAAACGCTCCCAATGTCTATGGCCTTACTGCAAAAGATGAAATGGGCTTGAACTCTGGTATCGTGCGCCTGAACGGAGATGACGGCGAAGTAATCAAGGAATCTCCTGTGACCGTTATCAGGAGCCGTACTTTCTATGAAAATGGTGACACCTTTATCGCTATTGCCGGCGAGAATGCAGGTAACGGTGCGGTTAAACTGGTTCAGCTGGACAAGGAAAATATGGAAATCGTTAAGGAAAGCAATGAGACCATTGCAGAAAATTCCGTGCTTGTGGAAGATGGAGGCAGTTACTACTGTGTCATTCAGGACGGTGCTAAGTTCTCTGTGGGAAAATTCAATGCGAACCTTGAAAATCAGCTCAAGTCTCCGGTAAATGTTAAGGCTTCTACGCCGATTACTGTAACCAAGGCTGGCATTATCGTCACCACGGTTACAGGAAATCCCGTTTTGTTGAACAAGAGCGACTTGACCCAGATGACCGCCCAGTCTCAGTCTGATAAGATTGCGGGTAAGGTTATTGATACGATTGACGCAAAATAAAGGAAAGCAGAGGGATTGGTATGACTATTATTCCGGTAATTCTTTCTGGTGGAAGTGGCACACGACTTTGGCCGCTTTCCCGAGCTGACTTTCCCAAGCAGCTCCTAAAACTGATTACGAACAACACCATGCTGCAGGAGACGGTAAAACGCTTAAAGGGAATGACCATTGGAACTCCCATCATTGTGAGCAATGACCAGCACCGTTTTATTATTGCGGAACAGTTGAGGAGCATCGGCATAGAAAATCCCGTGATTATGCTGGAACCTGTTGCACGAAACACTGCCCCTGCAATCTGTGCAGCCGCTTTTCAGGCACAGGCTCAGGACAAAGACGCTGTAATGGCCGTTTTTCCCTCTGACCATGCAATTAAAAATCGTGTTGCTTTTCAAGAGGCTCTTGCACAGGCAGCGGAAGAAGCCTTGAACGGAAGTCTTGTTACCTTTGGCGTCGTTCCCCTCTCCCCCGCCACCGGCTATGGCTATATCAATGCCGAAAAAAAGACGGAAAAGGGTGTGATGAGCATCCGCGCCTTTAAGGAAAAACCGGATGCAAAAACGGCAGAGTCTTATGTAGAGAGCTACAAAAAGAACGGTGATTATTTCTGGAACAGCGGCATGTTTGTCTTTAAGGCTGAATCCTTTATCAGTGAACTGAATATCTGTGCGCCAGAAATCTGTGAGGCTACAAAAAAGGCCTATGAAAACGCAAAGACCGACCTTGACTTTATCCGTCTGGAGAAAGAGTCCTTTGAAAAAAATCCTTCTATTTCCATTGACTATGCGGTTATGGAAAAAACAAGGCACGGAAAAGTCGTACCCCTTGACGCTGGCTGGAGCGATGTTGGCTCATGGGAAAGTCTCTGGGATGTGAGCACCAAAGATTCTGATGACAATGTACTCAAGGGAAAGGTTATTGCAAAGGACGTACACGGTTCCTTCATCTACGGAAAGGACCGCATTGTTTCGGCAATCGGACTGAAGAATCTTGTTATTGTTGATACAAAAGATGCGCTCTTGGTGGCAAACAAGGCTGACTCCGAGAAAGTAAAGGATATCGTTGATCAGTTGAAGGCAGAAGGCAATCCTGCTGCAACAAACAGTACGATTGGCTATCGCCCCTGGGGCAGTTATGAATCCATTGAACTGGGAGCACGCTATAAGGTAAAGCATATTACGGTAAAGCAGGGGCAGAAACTGAGCGTTCAGCTGCACTACCACCGCGCCGAGCACTGGATAATTGTTTCCGGCACGGCAAAAGTCCGCAACGGTGACAAGGAATTCATCCTTACAGAAAATCAGTCCACCTACATTCCTGTCGGTACGGTACATGCCATTGAAAATCCCGGAAAGATTCCCCTGGAATTTATTGAGGTACAGTCTGGCGCATATCTGGAAGAAGATGACATCGTGCGCCTAGAGGACATGTATGGGAGATAAAGTATGAAAAAGATGCTGTTGATAAGCCTCGGACTTATTTCTATGGCAACAAGTCTTTTTTCACAGGAAGCCCTCAAATCTACCGAAGAAGAATACTACGATTTTCTCTCCCTCACTGGCGTAACAGAGCGCCCTACCCTAGGCTACCGTACCTTGAGCGACAGTCAGTGGAAATTTATTGAAAAAGAAAGCCCTGTCCTTGATGCCGATGGAAAACCCCTTCTGGATGAAAATGGAAATCCCGTCATGGAAAAGACCCTGCCTGAACACGTCTGGCAGGGAAACAACCTGGGCACAAAACGGACGCTCTGGCGGTCGGAGCATCAGGGCGGCAACTGGTTTACGCGCGGTTTTGACCACAGCATCAAATTCAAGGCATACGGCCCCGAATGGTACAACAGCTTTAACACCGCCGCCCCCTACGGTCAGAACGATGGAGCATTATGGCAGGGAAAAGGCTACAACACCTCGCTTACAGGCGGAGCGCGGCTGGAGGCCTATGGCTTTGAAGTGACGATTAAACCGCAGGTGAGCTTCAGCCAGAATTTGGGGTTTGATATTATGCCAAACCATGTCTATGACAGCGAATACAGTTATTTTCAGCCAGGAATTGACCTTCCCCAACGTTTTGGAGATAAGCCTTTTTGGACATTTGACTGGGGGGATACGGAAATCCGCTGGACATGGCGAAACCTAACGGTAGGTTTCGGACACCAAGCACCATGGCTTGGACCGGCATGGCTGAATCCAATGCTGGGAAGCAACAACGCTGCCACCTACCCCAAACTTGATATTGGCTTGCGTAAGACGGCAATTTACCTTCCAAAACTCGGATGGCATATTGGTGACATAGAAGGACGTATCTGGGTGGGCAGACTGGAAGAGTCAAAGTATTTTGACAACAATCCAGACAATGACTATCGGATGTTAAATGCCATTTCGCTTTCCTTTGCGCCTGCCTTTATTCCAGGGCTGACAGTGGGTGTAAACAGGATATTTTTGACCGATTGGTCGGCGCATAATTTGAAGTATGTGGGGCGATTGTTTACACTGTCACGTTCAAACGGAAGCCAAGAAGGAACTGGTGAAGACGAAGATCAAAAAGTAGCCTTGTTTGCAAACTGGGTGTTTCCGAGAGTTGGATTTGAGGTATATGGAGAAATCGGTTTTGATGATTTTACGTCAAATTCCGCAACAAATCCATTTCATACAGCAATTTATACAATCGGTGCAAAGCAGAATATTCCAGTTTTTCAATTCATTCAAAAATATACAGGTTCATTGCGAAGCGAGTTAATTCTTGAGTTTAATAATTTTGAAATGTCTCAAGATTTTCAACTTCAATGGGAATATACAGGATATTATTCGCATAGTGCTATATCGCAAGGTTATACAAATAAAGGACAAATTTTAGGCGCTGGATTTGGTTATCACGGTAACAATCAGTTTATAGGCTACAAGATTTATTATAAACGAGGCAGCATACTGTTTTTTTTCCATCGTTCGAGTCCTGAAAATAACTATGTCTTAAATAAGGCTGTTAGAGCTGATGCATCAGAACCTTCCGAAATAAATAAAAAGTACTATGCACAATATCGAACATACCGCACATGGGGATTTCGATGGTCTCATTTTGTAACGAAGAATTTTCTTGCCAGTTTTAATTTTACACGTATGTACATACCTGCATGGCTTTTTGGAGCGACTCTTGAATCAGGTGGTTATGCACTGATAGGATATCAATTTGCATTAATCGGAAAAATAAATTTTTAACGTATATGACACAAAAATCACTTAAAAAAAATGTTTTCTTAAACATGACAAAAACCGTTATGGGCTTAATTTTTCCGATTATAACCTTTCCTTATGCGTCTCGCATATTGTTGCCAGAAGGTATTGGAAAAGTTAATTTTGCAAACTCTATTGTCGGTTATTTTACGCTAATTGGAGGTCTTGGAGTATATGGCTATGCGGTTCGCGAAGCATCACGATTACGAGACGATAAAGATGCGCTTTCAAAATTTACGAAAGAAATTTTTTTAATAAATACTATTGCAACAATTATTGCATATTTGCTTTTCATTATTGCAATTATGCTCTCACCAAAATTACAACTTTACAAAAATCTTTTGTTTCTTGCAAGTTCAACTATTGTTTTTAATTTGCTAGGAATAGAATGGTTATATGCGGCAGAAGAAGACTATGCATATATAACAATTCGCTCTATTTTTCTTCAGATTATTAGCCTATTTATCCTGTTTTTATTTGTGCGTACACAAGATGACTACATGCAATACACAGCCATGGGGATTTTTTCTTCAGTAGGGGCAAACATTTGTAATTTTATTCATTCCAGAAAATACATCAACTGGACAAAGCATTATTCCCTTTCTTTGCAACCTCATGTTAAGTCAATATTTGTTTTTTTTGGTATGGCACTTGTTACCAGTATATACACTATTCTGGATACTTCTATGCTGGGGTATCTCTCGGATGATATACAGACAGGGTTCTATTCTGCAGCAACAAAAGTCAACAGAATGGTTCTTGCAGTAATAATTGCTGCTACAAACGTGCTATTACCTCGTCTCGCTTACTATCAGAGTAATGAAAAGGAAAATGCAGTTCTTGATTTACTCAACAAATCACTTCGTTTTACTCATTTTATTGCTATTCCTGCTGCCTGTGGACTTTTTATACTTGCAAAGCCGATAGTTATGATAATAAGCGGAAGAAATTATTTACCAGCGGTTATTAGCATGCAAGTTATAAGTCCTATCCTATTTGTGATTCCTACGGCAAATATAGTGGGAGTGCAGACTTGCACGGTTTTCAAAAAAGAAAAAATCATATTGTATGCTGAAATTGCAGGTGCACTATCAAATATAATCTGTAATTCTATATTTATTCCACAATATGGCGCATTAGGAGCAGCAATCGGAACTGTCGCTGCAGAAACAGTTGTTACTGCAATTGAGTTTGTTTATGTTCATTCATATTTTAGGCTAAAAGAACAATGTATCAACATTGCACAAATATGCATCAGTTCATGTGCAATGGTTTTTGGATTGTTGCATATTGCTAAGTTTATTCAAAATTATGTCATTCTTTTGATTGTTTCGATTGCTGCTGGATGCTGTATATATGGTATTACGTTGTTGTTACTAAGAAACAAGACTGCATGGGAGTTTGTAAACGGTATTCTTCATCGTGCAAATTCAACACCCTCTCAATCTGATTCATAAATAAAACATAGGAACAAATGCAACAAAGAATGCTATGTTTCTTGTTAGTGAATCTATCGAAAACATTAGTACAGAGCAAAAAATTCTTGAATATAAATTAGGTGAAACTTCTTACATCTCTGATGAAAAAGGAAGCAAAAAAGTTCTAGAGGGCTTAAACAGTCTAACTTTTACATCTTCTGTATTGCGTATGATAAATTTTCCAAACGATTCAGCATTTTCGGAATTCAATCAAATTAAAGATTTTTTACTTAATTCAGATGCATTTGACTTACTGGATACTGATTCTATGCGTCAGGGGTCACGAAGTGTGTCTCAAACAATTGGAAATAAAGGAAAGCAGATTGCCTCTTTCATAAAGTCCTTGTCAGCTGAACAAAAAGAAAAATTTAACAAGAAAATTAATTCCATATATCCATCTATTCAAAAAATTGATACAAAAACCGTGAAATTGGCTGGTTGGACAAGCTTGATTGCTGAAGAAAAATTTAAAAACAACATCAAACTCTCGTCATATGATTTAAGCGATGGAACACTAAGAATTATCGCTTTTTTGGCACTCACAGAAATGAATCAATTTTATGACTATAAGTTCGGTAAACTTGAATATCGCACAGTTCGCTTTGAAAGTGAAAAACTTAACGAGCAGAACCACCAGGGCACTGCTGTCATAAACTACACGGAAACTGAAATCCCCTACACTCGTATAATTGAGCATAAGCATTTTGAGCCAGAAAATCCTGCATATTCAAAAGATATTACTGTCATATCAAAAGAATATTCAACAGAATGGAAAGACGGAATGGAGCCATTCTATCCTGTGAATGATGATAAAAACAGTGTTCTGTATAAAAAGTATAAAAATTTGGCAGAAAAAGAAAAAAATGTTATCTTTGGTGGAAGGCTTGCGGAATACAAGTATTACGACATGGATGATGTGATTGCAGAAGTACTGAAATTGTTCTAAACTACTGATATGTGTGTGAAACAAATCTTAATCAAAAATTTTGGACCTATCCAAAATCTAGATTTTAATTGCTCAAGCGGAATCAATCTCATAATTGGAAGTAATAGCACAGGGAAAACATGGCTTCTAAAAAGTGTTTATACTGTTTTGAAATCAATTGAAGAATCTGGTCGTGGAAATAATCCAAAGACACTTGATGAAATATTCAGCGAAAGGTTATATTGGACATACCAGAATCCAAGACTTGGGGATTTGGTTGCAAAAGGAAGTCTTGAAAAAGCCTCTGTAGACATTATTTTTTCTGATGGAAAATTCAGAATGGGATTCAGTTCCTCGGCAGAAAAAAAAAGCACAGATAACAAATACAACAAAAAAGCGATCTGCAAATTCAGTTTTTATTCCTGCAAAGGAAGTTTTATCTTTATTTCAAGTTGTAAAAAAAAGCCGTGACATTGACAAATTATTTGGCTTTGATGATACATACCTTGATTTAGCCAGGGCATTGGATATTTCTCCACAACAGGATATAAATCAAGATTTTTCATTTCCAATGAAAAATCTTGAAACCCTCATTAACGGTAAACTTAGTTTTGAGAATAATTCTTGGGTCTTTAAACAGGGAAATAATAAGTTTTCTATTTTTTCTATGGCTGAAGGAATAAAAAAACTTTCAATATTTTATCGTTTGCTAGAAAATGGTTATATCTCGCCCGAATCAATAATTTTTATTGATGAACCTGAATCAGCGTTGCATCCGCAGGCATTGATTCAGTTTTTTGACATAATTGAAGTTTTACGAAAAATCGGTATTCAATTTTTTATAGCAACGCATTCATATTTTGTGATTAAAAAACTCGTTCTTCTTGCTAAGAAAAATAAGGAACACATTCCTCTACTTGCTTTTGAAAAAGAGCACAATAGAATTGAAGATCTGTTTGATGGATTGCCGGTAGATATAGATATAATAAAACAGTCAATTAACCTCTATGAAGAAGAAACGGAGCTTGCATTTAAGAGTCTATGATCAGTTTTGTTGAATCCGGTATGACATTTTCATTTTCAGACTCAGATATATTTCAAATTGAAAAAAGTCCAACATATTTGTCTTTAAAAAGCGGAACAAAGGTCTGTCTTGTTTATTCTCTTAAATTACAATTGCATTTTAATTGTAAAAGCACTATCATATTTTTATGATAACATCTATCTTTATCGACAACTTCAAGTCGTTTGTTAATTTTCAAATTGCCTTAAAGCCAATAACTGTTTTTGTCGGTAATAACGGCTGTGGAAAAAGTTCTTTTTTGCAGGCTTTAGATTTTCTTTCATGCATAATCCGAAATGATTTTTCATTTTTTTTGGAACAGCGGCAATTAAAAGTTGAAAACATAAAGTCAAAGCAGCTTTCGTCAAAAAGAGATATAACATTTTCTGTACAGTTTTCATTTCCAAAAATCAATAAAAAATTACTTTGGAAAATAGTCATAGGAACAAATGCAACAAAGAATGCTATGTTTCTTGTTAGTGAATCTATCGAAAACATTAGTACAGAGCAAAAAATTCTTGAATATAAATTAGGTGAAACTTCTTACATCTCTGATGAAAAAGGAAGCAAAAAAGTTCTAGAGGGCTTAAACAGTCTAACTTTTACATCTTCTGTATTGCGTATGATAAATTTTCCAAACGATTCAGCATTTTCGGAATTCAATCAAATTAAAGATTTTTTACTTAATTCAGATGCATTTGACTTACTGGATACTGATTCTATGCGTCAGGGGTCACGAAGTGTGTCTCAAACAATTGGAAATAAAGGAAAGCAGATTGCCTCTTTCATAAAGTCCTTGTCAGCTGAACAAAAAGAAAAATTTAACAAGAAAATTAATTCCATATATCCATCTATTCAAAAAATTGATACAAAAACCGTGAAATTGGCTGGTTGGACAAGCTTGATTGCTGAAGAAAAATTTAAAAACAACATCAAACTCTCGTCATATGATTTAAGCGATGGAACACTAAGAATTATCGCTTTTTTGGCACTCACAGAAATGAAGAAAAGTTCAGGTTTTGTACTGCTTGATGAGATTGAAAACGGAATAAATGTCTCAAATGCGAAACAGATTATTGCATATCTTACAGATTATGCAGAGAAAAATAATCGGCAGCTTATTGTAACTACCCATAGCACTGTTTTTCTTGATTATCTTGATGCTGAGTCTATTGCATATATGTATAAGAACGAACAGACTGGAGACTCGAAATGCAGTTATATCTTTGAAAATGAAGAATTTAAGGATAAATTGCAGTATTTATATCCTGGGGAAATTCTTCTGAATGAATCTCCATCTGATATTATCTCCCACATATTGGCAGGTGCATAATTCATGGTTGTAATTATGACTGGCGAGGGACCAACAGATTATGGACGACTTGATTATGGCACAAAAGTTTGGAAGGAAGGTCCTGCAGCAATTCTCTTGAGAAAGACACTAGCAGCACAAAAAATTAACTATACATCTCTTATCTTTGTGGGAAAAGAAAAGGTACATACCATAAAATTGCAACGAACACTCTCAGGATTGAAAAATCGGGGAATTCCTTGTGCAAAATTTCTGACATATATTGCGACAGGCAGAATCGAAGGCCTTTCAAAATCAGAAGATAAACTTGCCGTATTCTATACGGATGCAGATAAGGCGCAGGGAGAAAAGAATTCACAAGAAGCGGTTTGCAGGCAGTTGTTTAATGAACTTCATAAGGAAATAAATGTTGCTGTCAAAAAAACAAATGCATCTTTTGGCTGTGTTATTATGATGCCAATCAAGATGATTGAAAGCTGGTTGCTTTCTGATGAGAATGCGTTTAAGGCTGTTTTTTCGACCGAAGAATGTTCTTTTTTACCTCATAAGCCAGAGTTGTTGTGGGGGACAAAAACTGACATAAAGAGCAGCTATCCAAAGAATGCCATGAACCGTCTTCTTGATAGACTTTCTGGTGGAAGAATTACCGACGGCTCTCAAGAAATTTACAACGAAATAGCAGAAAAGACTGATATTACTGTTCTAAAGGAAAAATGTCCGATAAGTTTCTTACCCTTTTATGAGGAAATTGCTTTTCAGAAAATGAGGAATGAAAAAAATGGTTAGCATCGCAATGACGACTTTTAATGGTGAAAAGTATATAGGACTGCAAATTGATTCTATTTTAAATCAAACATATAAGGATATAGAATTAATAATTTGCGATGATTTGTCTACAGATTCTACAAGAGAAATTCTTCTCGACTATAAGAAAAAAGACCCGCGTTGTAAAATATTTTTCAATGAGGTAAACCTTGGGTTTAAGAAAAATTTTGAAAAAGCGATATCATTGTGTTCTGGTGAATATATTGCTCTTTCCGACCAAGATGATGTTTGGGAATTATGGAAAATAGAAGAAACTCTTAAAATACTCGATGATAAACAATTTGTCTGTACAAATGCATCGTTAATTGACGAATCTGGCAATTTTCTTGGCTATACCATGAAAGAAGTTACGCAATATCATTGGATGCCGCTGGATTCAAACTCTCTATTTAAAAGACTTGTGCATGGTAATTTTGTGCAAGGATCAACGATTCTTGCACGTGCTTCTTTTTTAAAGACTTCTATACCTATTCCACTTATAATGCCATTTCATGATTGGTGGTTTGCAATTTGTGCATGCTTTTCAAATGGTTTTGCTTATAGTAAAAAAAATGCTATTCGTTATCGTCAGCATACAAGTCAAGTTACTGAAAACAAAAAGAAAACCTTTATTAATGAATTGAAAGCTACCAATCAGGATGATATGACTTGCAAAAAAAAATTGTCGGATTTTGAGATGCATGTAAAGTTATGTGATTACTTACTGGCATATAGTTCTTTATCTGAAACACAAACGCAATTCTTAAAAGAAAGTCGTCGCTATTTTTCTGAAATGCAATCTAAAACTTTTTATACTTTTTTATATTTTGCGAAATATTGTAAGTATATTTCTCTTGATAAAAATATATTTAGAAATACGATTCGAATTATAAAACGTTTTTTGGGATATTTTAGGTTTAAACTTTATAAAAAGGTGGCCTGACCTATGGATATCTCAATCATCATCGTAAACTACAATACAAAACCATTTCTTGCCGATTGCCTTAGTTCTATTTACGAGCAGACGACAGACATCAATTTTGAGGTCATCGTCAGCGACAATGGTTCTGTTGACGGCTCAATTGAAATGCTCAAGGCAGATTTTCCTCAGGTCATTTTGATTGAGAACAATGCCAACCTGGGCTTTGGTGCGGCGAACAACAGAGGGCTAGCAGTTGCAAAAGGAAAATATATTTTCTATCTGAACAGCGATACGATTTTGCTGAATAATGCCGTAAAATTCTTTTTTGACTATTGGGAAAAAAGTCCCGAAAAGGATTGTCTCGGTGCATTGGGGAGCAACCTCTTGGCCGAAGATGAAAAAACGATTACGACATCCCATGGTTGTTTTTTCAATTTTTTTGGTGATTTTAAGTTGTATGTAAAAGACTGGTTGCACTTATTCAAACCTCAAGAAAAAGCAACTCAAATAACTGAACAGAAATTTTATATTGGCGATGTTGATGTAATCATCGGTGCCGATTTATTTGTTAAAAACGATGAATATGCTTTTTTTGATGAATATTTTTTTCTCTATCATGAGGAAACTGATTTGCAGTTAAGGTTGAAAAACGCTGGAAAGCGGCGAATGCTCATAGAGGGACCAAAAATTGTTCACCTTGAGGGAAAGTCAAATTTAAATACACATATATCATATTCCGACTATGTTTCTTTTTCCCGCATACAAGACAGGATATCACGTGTGAAATTTTACAAGAAAAATGGTACTCACTGGTATGAATACAGAATCCTAAAACTGCTTGTTCTGCTCATCTGGATGTTTCCGCCACTTTTTCGCCATACAAAAAAATATATTCCTCAACTACTACGGATATAACTATTTTTTTTAAGATTTTCCTACACTGAACACCATTATTGCTAAAACGGTGCGCATGCTATATACTTTTACTATGTCAGGTTTGACTTACACGCTCATAAACAAGGAAACTCCTCTCTGTGACTTTATCATTGAAGGCGAAGGCGAACTTGAACTGTGCAAAATCGTAAAGAAATACAAGCCACTACCTTTTTGGTGTGACCCCATTTCGACATGGGTAGCAAACCGAAGCGCGGCAAAGCACAGAACTCATGTGAACAAAATCCTTGAGTACTGCGGGGGAAAGACAAAGAGCGGATTCATTGCACTCACGCACTGCCTTTCGCTTACCGACACGCTCTGGGTCAAAAGCGACCGCGAAGCGGATTTTGGGCTTTGACGCGAGGTGGGTGTTTTAAGGTGAACGTTGCATAAAGCCTCGTTTTTTGATACAGTTGAGTATGAAAAAGAAAATCATCATCAACGGAGAATCTTGGTGTCACAATCTGACGGGGATTGAGCGTCTTGCGATTGAAGTGACGGAGGCTTTTGATGCGCTTGTTCAGCCGGGAGAAATGGAATTGGTTCTTCCAAAGAATGCAAAAAATATCCCGACTTATAAGAACATAAATGTTGTTGTGCTTGATTATGAAGCAAAGTCTTTTCCGAAATGGACTCAATTTGTATTCCAAAAATATGTGATACAGCAACATGGTATTGCACTGGACTATTCCAACACTTGTCCATTTTTTGTTCCTGGCTTTGAGTTTATTCACGACATTTACTGCAAGCTCTATCCCCAGGACTTCACTTCCCGCCGTGACAAGCTTATCCGCTTATACAGCAATTTCATGTACCGCACCATTGCCAAGCGGGCAAAGGCGATTTTTACCGTGTCAGAGTTCACCAAGAAGACAATCGTAGATACCTACCACACAAATCCTGATAAAATCCATGTAGTCTACTCCGGCGTTTCAGCATACAGGGACATTCCCGCTGACGACAAGGTTTTTGAACGCCTTCCCCAACTAAAAGAAAAGCCTTTCTACTTTACGCTGGGAAGTCTTTCCACCCGCAAGAATCTTAAATGGATTGCCGACCATGCGGAATTATATCTGAATGAGGTCTTTGCCGTCTCAGGGAAAGCCTTGCTCAATGTCGTTCCTCCTGAACTTGAAAAATTAAAGTCGCTTCCCAACATCGTAATGACTGGCTATCTTTCTGACGGGGAAGTAAAGGCCCTGCTTGCAAAATGCAAGGCCTTCGTTTTTCCCTCCTATTTTGAGGGATACGGTCTTCCCCCGCTTGAGGCACTGTCTTGCGGTGCGCCGATTATCATATCAAATGCCACCTGTCTGCCTGAGATTTACGGAAAATGCGCCCATTACATTGACCCTGACGAGCCGAATGTGGACTTGAACAAAGTGCTTGCAGAACCTGTTGATGCTCCTGACGCAATCCTGGAAAAATACACCTTGCAGAATACCGCAAAAAGAATGTATGAAGTGATACAAAATCATATAAATTGACTTTCAAATGTCGGTACGGTATAATTTTGGTATTTATGATTAATACTCTCTATACAATTGTCATTTATCCACTGTATCTGCTCATTGAATTCATCTACACTTTTTTCTATAGGATTACAGATATTGCAGGAGTTTCTGTTATCGGTGTAAGCATCGGCATCACGCTTCTCTGCCTTCCCCTGTATGCGGTGGCAGAACACTGGCAGCAGGTTGAACGCGATGTTCAAAAAAAACTTTCGTCTGTGCTGGAGCATATCAAGGCGACTTTTACTGGTGACGAGCGTTACATGATGACCACTGCCTACTACAGTGAGAATCATTATCACCCCATGATGGCCTTGCGCTCTTCTTTCGGACTTTTGATTCAGATTCCTTTCTTTATGGCGGCTTACTCTTATCTTTCCAATCTTTCCATGCTGCAGGGGGAATCGTTTCTTTTTATCAAAAACATGGGGCAGCCGGATGCCCTCTTTACCATTGGCGGCTTTGCAGTCAATATTCTGCCGATTGCAATGACGCTCATTAACATTCTTGCCGGAGCAATCTACACTAAAGGTTTTGCCTTTAAGGAAAAAGCCCAGATTTACGGCATGGCCTTGATTTTCCTTGTCATTCTCTACAATTCTCCCAGCGGGCTTGTCCTGTATTGGACGATGAACAATGTCTTTTCCCTGGTAAAAAATGTTTTCTATAAGTTAAAGAATCCTCTTAAATCATTCTGGATTTTCATGTGTGTCTGCGTGGCACTCGCTATCATTGGCATAGATTTCTTTTCAGAGACGCATCTTGACAGCAAAATTCTGCTTACCATTTTGATGAGTCTTGTTTTTTTTCTTCCATTCCTTATAAAGGCAAGTTCATATGTTTTAAGAACCGTTTTTAAAGGTATTACTGATAATCCGAAAGTCTCTGCCATGCTTTTTTTTGCCGCCGCACTTACAATGAGCGTTTTGGCGGGGCTTTTTATTCCTTCAACAATCATTGCGTCCTCACCAAAAGAATTTTCAGGAATCGGAGCAAATCCCAATCCAGCTGGTTTTGTCTGGAACACTTTTTTTCAAGCGATAGGTCTCTTTCTTTTTTGGCCTGCCTGCATATATGGGCTTTTCCATAATAAAAAAGAAGTTGCTTCCCTCTTTGCCATTATTTTCTCTTGCATGGCATTAGGTGCGCTTGTAAACACATTCTTCTTTTCTGGCAATTATGGTGATTTGTCCCTCTTAATTACCTTTGACAGTGGCGTTGAAACGCAGCCTTCTCTACCAGATGCCTTTATAAATCTCGGTGCAATGGCTCTCGTTGTACTTGCATTCACATTACTGGCATTCTTTATTGCATCAAAATTTCTTCCTTCTATTTTCTTCATTCTTACTCTTGCGCTTGCATCTTTTTCCTTTATGCATCTGGGCACAATTCACGCAGGATATGAGGACTATAAGAAACTTTCAAGTTCAGAAGTGTCGCTCAAACCTGTTTTCCACTTGTCCAAAACAGGTAGGAATGTTCTCGTATTTATGCTTGACAGAGAGCAGAACTGGTATATTCCTACGATTTTTGACGAAAGTCCTGAATTATATGAAATATATTCTGGATTTACGCTGTATCAGAACACGGCTTCCTATGGTGGACATACCATTATGGGCGCGCCCCCCATTTATGGTGGCTATGAATATGCTCCGCTTGAAATCAATAAGCGCTCCGATGAGCCCTTGCTGAAAAAGCATAATGAGGCACTGTCTGTTTTGCCACGTATTTTTGATGAACAGGCAGATTATTATGTTAATACTGCGGATTTGTCATGGGCAAACTACAGTGACTTTCCGCCTGACATGACATTCTTTTCTGAATGGCCGTCCATCAATGCCCAGATGCTGTATGCAAAGTATTCAGACATTTGGTATAAAGAAAATGAAGCGACTTCATCACTCAACACATCGGATAGTGCTATCCGCAGAAACTTGCTGTATTTCAGTGTTTTTAAAAACCTTCCCTTGATTTTCAGAAAAGCACTCTATAATAGCGGTCACTGGTGGTCATCTGATAAAAACGGCGAGAATTTAACCCGCTGGCTTGGCTGGTATTCTGTGCTTGATTATCTTCCCCGCATTACAGACTTTGAATCTCCCCGTGAAAATGCCTGCCTTATTATGGCAAATGATACTCCGCACGATGCACATGCATTGCAGGCACCAGACTATGTACCGGTCAACACCATAACAAACACGGGAAAGACAAAATACTCTGACCGAGATGACTATGGCATTAACGCGGCCGCAATCAAACGTGTGGGAGCATACTTGCAGTATCTCAAAGAAAATGGCGTGTATGACAATACCAGAATCATCATTGTCTCAGACCATGGAGGAGTTGATAAGGAAAGTGAAAATTTTGATGAGTCTGAATTTGACGTAAATCCCGGACGGGGGCACTTCCATCCCACGCTTTTGGTAAAGGACTTTGGTGCAGAGGGAAAACTCTCATATAATCAGGATTTTATGACCAATGCGGATGTTCCCCTGATTGCGCTTGACGGAATCCTAGAGCATCCTGTTAATCCCTATTCAGGCAAAGAACTTACTGCCCAAAAAGACAAGGGCATTGTCGTCACATCAAGCCATGCCCACATGCCCAAGCACAACAATACAAATACATTCGCCATTAGTGATGACCAATGGTGGTTTGTCAAAGACAATATATTTGTTGCTGAAAATTGGAGACAGCTTTCAGCAGAAGACATTGAAACAATGAAGCAAAAGGAGCCGCAAAAATGATTCTCGCTCTTTCTTTATATATTGACCCTGGCACGGGCTCAATGCTCTTTTCTATTTTCATCGGTGCCGCGGCAACGCTCTTTTTCCTTGGCAAAGCCGCAATCCTCAAACTTAAACTTTTTCTGTCAGGTAAAAAAGCAGGAGAAGCCGCTACGGACACTTCATATAAGCCCTATGTCATCTACAACGAGGGAAAGCAATATCAGAATGTGTTCAAGCCTGTCTGCGAGGCTTTTGAGGCAAGAAAGATTCCCCTCGCCTACTACACTTCTGACGAACATGATGCCGCTTTCAGCGCAAACTATGAGTATGTAAAGCCGGAATTCATTGGCGAAGGAAACAGGGCTTTTGTCCATCTGAACATGCTGAGCGCAGGTGTAGTTTTGATGACCACGCCGGGCTTACAGGTCTATCAGATGAAGCGGAGCAAAAATGTAAAGCACTATGCCCACATTCTTCATGCCGCAAGTGATGCTACTATGTACCGTCTCTTTGGTATTGATTTTTTTGACTCAGTGCTTTTAAGCGGTGACTATCAGGCAAAGGATATTCGCTATTTGGAAGAACAGCGAGGCATTCCTCAAAAGGAACTGGTCACGGTTGGCTGTCCCTATCTTGATGTCCTAAAAGCAAAAATGGACGCAATACCAACAGAAGAAAACCATCCCTTCACCGTGCTTATCTCTCCTTCCTGGGGGCCGAGTGCCTTGCTTTCAAAATACGGGGAAAGTCTTCTCACCCCGCTGGTTGAAAGTGGCTGGCGCATTATCGTCCGACCTCACCCCCAGTCAAAAAAATCAGAGGGGGAAATGCTGGATGCCCTTACAAAAAAATATGCTGACACTCCAAATCTTGAATGGGATTACGAGCGTGACAACATTTACGCCATGAAAAAAGCGGACATCATGATTTCTGATTTTTCTGGTATTATTTACGACTACACATTTTTGTGCGACAAGCCGGTTATGTATGTAAATGCAGAGCTGAACTTAAAGCCCTATGATGCTTGGTTCCTGCCGGACAATGGTAAGAATATCTGGCAGTTCAGCGTTCTTAAAAAAATCGGCATAGAATTAAAATCCGAGCAGTTTTCGGATATTAAGAATGTCATTCAGGGCATAAGTGACAATGAAAATCTTGCAGAAGCCCGCGCAAAGGCAAAGGCCGAGGCATGGCAGCATCAGGGAGAGGCGGGAGAAAAAATCGCTGATTTTATGATTCAGACGCTCTCTCGCATTGACAATAAAACAGAGGAAAGCAAGATAAAAACTGCCTGAAATAGTGTCAGTTTTTATCTTTGCGAAGTTTGCGTCGCAAACTTATTATCAACTGCCGTTCCTCATTGCATTGCGGAACGGCGTAAAAAGTCACTCAAATGCTGAAGCATTTTTCTTGACTTTTTATGGGAGAAAAAGTAATGCAGGCAATTATTCTTGCGGCAGGCATGGGGAAACGCCTCGGACGTTATACAAAGGGCGCGACAAAGTGCATGGTCAAAGTAAATGGAAAGGCACTCATTGAATACGCAATCGAATCTCTTGCGGCGAACGGAATCACGCGGCTTGTCATGGTTATTGGCTACAAGGGTTCTCTCTTAAAAGACTATATCAATTCAAAATTCAATGAATCTAACTTGAAGGGCATGAAAATTGATTTTATTGAAAATGCCGTCTACGATAAAACAAACAATATCTACTCGCTTTATCTTGCCCGCAGGGAAATGGAAAAGGATGACACCCTGCTGCTTGAAAGCGACATCATCTTTAAGCCAGAGTTGATTACCCGCATTATCGCAGACAAAAATCCAAATCTTGCCATGGTTTCTCCCTTTGAGTCGTGGATGGACGGCACCTGTACCCAGCTTGATGAAGAAAACAACATCGTAAACATTGTAGACAAAAAGCATTTTGACTGGCAGAACACAAGTTCCTATTACAAGACCGTGAACATCTACAAGTTCTCACCAAATTTCTCTGCTCAGTATTATGTTCCCTTCTTGGAAGCCTATCAGAAATCATTTGGGAAAAATGAATATTATGAAGAAGTCCTCAAAGTGCTGAGTTTTCTTTCCGCCAATATGCTTAAGGGCTTTGTCGTAAGCGGAAACGACTGGTACGAAATTGACGATCCGGCTGACCTTGCGATTGCGGAAACCCGCTTTGCACCAAAATCCGAGCAACTACTGCGCCTGCAAAAACAGTATGGCGGCTACTGGCGGTTTCCCCAGCTTAAAGATTTCTGCTATCTCGTAAATCCCTATTTTCCGCCAAAAAAACTTGTTGATGAGTTAAAGGCAAATTTTCAAACGCTGCTTACCGAATATCCCAGCGGAGCGGCACAGCAGAGTCTGCTTGCAGGAAAGATTTTCAATGTACTTCCAGAGCATATTGCAGTAGGAAACGGTGCCGCAGAACTGATTGCCTCTCTTTGCGAAGGCATTACAGGAAGAGTGGCAATCCCCTATCCTACTTTTAACGAATACCCGGAACGCTTTAAGAATGCACAGGTCGTGCCGATTTCTGTACGCGATGACTTTAGCTACGGCAAAAAGGAGATTCTTGAGTCCGTAAAAGAAAATAAGGCGGATACGGTTCTCCTCATCAACCCGGACAATCCGTCAGGCAATTTTATCGAAAAAAATGAAGTGCTTTCTTTACTTGATGAACTGAAGACAAGAGGCGTTACGCTTATTTTTGACGAATCATTCATTGATTTTGCCGACAGTGAAAAACGCTACACACTGATTGATGAAGAAATCATTGAAAACTATCCAAACCTCATTATCATAAAGTCAATCAGCAAGAGTTACGGCGTTCCCGGCCTGCGTCTGGGCGTACTGGTAAACAAAGATTCCGCCGCCGTAAAGACAATCTGCAAGGCAAATGCCATCTGGAACATAAATTCATTTGGCGAGTATTTCATGCAGATTTACGACAAGTATAAGTCTGCCTACAAGGCTGCCTGCGACTCAATTGCAGAGGAAAGAAATCGCTTTATCAAGGAACTTTCTCACTTCAAACAGCTGAAAGTCTACCCCAGTCAGGCAAATTTTCTGCTCTGCAGACTGGAAGACGGCTGTATTTCAAGTAAAGACATGGCGGAGAAACTGCTGGAGACAAAACAGATTTTCATAAAAGACCTTTCGTCAAAGAAAATGTTCGAAGGCAAAAATTATATCCGCATAGCAATTCGAGATGAAAAGGACAACAATACGCTGGTCAGCGTCCTCAAGGAGTTCATAGTATGATTATCACACGCACACCCTTCCGCATGTCATTTTTTGGCGGCGGAACTGATTTCTCCGGTTTTTACAATGAGCATGGCGGAGCCGTTCTTTCTACGACTTTCGACAAGTACTGCTATGTCACCGTCCGTCACCTGCCCCGTTTTTTTGACTACAAGACGCATCTCACCTATTCAAAAGAAGAAAAGGTAAACTCCTATGCAGAAATCAATCACCCGGCAATCCGCAATGCCATGGAGTGGTTAGACATGCATGAAATCCGTCTTGTCTACGATTCAGATCTGCCGGCCCGCACGGGACTGGGCACTTCATCGTCTTTTGCAGTGGGAATGCTAGAGGCCTTCTATGCACTCAAAGGCAAATATGCCGACAAACGGAAGCTGGCTGATGATGCCATTCACTTGGAGCGGGTTCTCTGCGCTGAGGCAGGCGGCATTCAGGATCAGATTGCGGCTTCGTTTGGCGGACTGAACCGCATCAATTTTTCCGCTGACGGCTATGCGGTAAATCCCGTCATCATCTCCCCTGAGCGGAAAAAAGCCCTCAATGACAATCTCATGCTTTTCTTTACGGGAATCTCACGTTTTTCTTCTGACGTGCAGAAAAAAACAGAGAAGTCCATGAAGGATAAGACTCAAGAGCTTCTCAAGATGTATGAATTAGTAGACAAGGCGGAGCAGGTTTTGGTCCAGAAGAATTCTGACTTGGACGATTTTGGCCGTCTGCTTGACTACACCTGGCAGTTAAAGCGGGGCATTTCTTCAGGCATTTCTTCAGATTCAATCGATGAGCAGTACAATGCGGCCATCAAGGCAGGTGCATTGGGCGGAAAACTCCTTGGTGCCGGTGGCGGCGGATTTTTGCTTTTCTATGTTCCGAAAGAAAAACAGGATGCCGTGCGCGCGGCCCTCAAAAACCAGCTGCACGTTCCCTTTCAGTTTGAAAACGAAGGAACAAAAATTGTCTTCTATCAGGCTGAGGACTTTGAATAAAAAACAAATGCGCCGTCCATGGCGCGTGGAGATTTTATGGATCACATCAAGGAACTTATAGAACGATATCCCGCCCTGTCTGTCTGCGAAAAAGACATTCGCGCCGCAAGCGAGGCCTTAATCGCCTCCTACGAAAAGGGCGGAAAACTTCTGGTCGCGGGAAACGGCGGAAGCGCGGCGGACTCTGACCATATCTGCGGCGAACTCTTAAAATCATTCGTCAAAATCCGTAAGCCAAGCAATGATTTTCTTGCAAAGCTCAAGGAAATTGACGCCGACACGGGCGCCTATCTTTCTGACAAACTGCAGGGCTCGCTTCCAGCCATAGCCCTTACCAACCAGTCTGCCCTCATGACGGCAAGCCTGAACGATGTGGACGGAAACGTCATGTTTGCCCAGCAGGTAAACGGCTACGGTAAGCCTGAGGACATTTTCCTTGGAATCACCACCAGCGGAAACTCTGCCGATGTGATTTACGCCACTGTCGTTGCAAAGGCCAGGGGCTTAAAGACAATTGCCCTCACCGGAAAAAGCGGCGGCAAAATCAAGAGCCTCGCAGACATCACGATTATCGTTCCTTCAAACGAGACTTTTATGATTCAGGAGTATCACCTGCCTGTTTACCATGCCCTCTGTCTTGAAATTGAGGAACACTTTTGGAAGGAATAAAAGCAATGCGAACTGTCATAATGGCTGGCGGCAAGGGAACGAGAATCGCTTCAATTGCAAGCGACATTCCCAAGCCCATGATTCAAATCTGCGGAAAACCGATTCTGGAGCATCAGATTGAATGCCTCAAAAGGAACGGACTGACCGACATAACGCTGGTAATCGGGCATCTGGGGCATTTTATCCGCGAATACTTTGAGGACGGCTCCCGCTTTGGGGTAAAAATCAGCTATTATGAAGAAAGTGAGCCCCTTGGAACGGCCGGCGCCCTTTACAAAATCGAAGGTCTTATCGACTCGGGCGAGGATTTTCTCCTTCTCTGCGGCGACACGATTTTTGACCTGGACTTTTCCCGCCTCGCTTCTTTCCATAAATCACATGACGCGGACGCAACCCTGGTCGCCCATCCCAACGGACACCCATACGACTCTTCCCTTCTGGTAACGGAGATTCTTCCCCCCGCAAAGGAAGGAGACTTCCCTCAGGACACGAAACGCGTAATCCGCTGGATGAACAAGGAAGATGAGCGGCTCTGGTACAAGAACCGAGTGAATGCGGGAATAGAAATGATTAATCCCCGCCTGCTGCTAAAGGCAAAAGAGCGCCTTACCAAAGAAAAAATCGACCTTGACCGGGATGTTTTAAAGCCCGCCGTTGCAGACGGAAAGATTTATGCCTACGACACCCCCGAATACATCAAGGACATGGGCACGCCCGACCGCTACTATGCCACCGAGGCCGACATCAAAAGCGGTCTTGTAAGCCAGAGAAACCTAAGCCACAAGCAAAAGGCAGTTTTCCTTGACCGTGACGGCACTATCAACAAATTCGTGGGATTTCTGACCAAACTTGACGGTATGGAACTGCTTCCGGGAGCCGCAGAGGCAATCAAAAAAATCAACGATTCAGGATATCTTGCCATTGTGGTCACAAACCAGCCGGGAATCGCCCGCGGTGACATTGATTTTCCCGAACTTCAGGAAATCCACAACAAACTGGAAACCCTCTTGGGAAAGGAAGGCGCATACTTAGATGCAATCTACTACTGTCCCCACCACACCGACAGGGGCTTTGAAGGAGAGCGCATAGCCTACAAGTGCGAGTGCGACTGTCGCAAGCCTAAGGCAGGAATGCTTCTAAAGGCCGCAGAGGACTTTAACATAGACCTGTCACAAAGCTACATGATTGGCGACAGCCAGCGTGACGCAGACGCGGGAAAAAATGCCGGTTGCAGGGAAAGCATTCTGCTTGATGAGGGAAAGACGCTGGCGGATGCCGTGGCGGAGATATTGTAACCTTTAAGGTAGTCTATTACCTTTACTTTATATATTACAGAGGAACTTGAGATGACAACATTTTTGTATACGCTTATTATCTATCCGCTATATACCATAATTGAATGTATATATTATCTCTGCCAGAAAATGATAGATCCGGTTGGGATTTCTGTCATTGGAGTAAGTATAGGTGTTACCCTGCTCTGTCTCCCCCTCTATGCAGTTGCAGATCACTGGCAGCAGATTGAGCGGGACAAAGTAAAGTCCATGCAGCCACAATTGGACAGAATCAAAAAATGCTTTTCTGGTGACGAACGGTACATGATGACTACAACCTATTATCGTCAGTGCCACTACAGTCCCATTATGGCATTACGCTCATCATTTGGACTTCTTATTCAGATTCCTTTCTTTATTGCGGCATACCGTTTTCTCTCTCACCTTCCTGCACTCAACGGCGAGTCCTTCTTGTTCATTAAGGATATGGGAAAGCCGGATGCCATGTTCAGCATTGGCTCCTTTCCTGTAAACGTGCTTCCGATAGCAATGACAATTATCAACTGTGTCTCAGGCCTCATCTATTCCAAAGGTCATGGCATTCGTGAAAAAGTTCAGATTTTTGGCATGGCGGCAATTTTTCTTGTTATTCTCTACAATTCTCCCAGCGGTCTGGTTTTATATTGGACATTCAATAACATTTTCAGTCTCGTAAAAAACATCTTCTATAAACTAAGGAAGCCTTTGCTGACTTTCTGGCTTTTGGTCTGTGCGGCCTGTATTCCAGCCCTTCTATTTGTTCTCTTTTTCTATACGACAAAACCTGCTTATCGTCTTATTTTTACTTTTGTCGTCATCTGCATATATTGTATTCCCCTCATACTTAAAGGCATTTCATATTTGCTGCATACCCAGCTTCGTCCCATTTTGGAGAATAACAAAGAGCGTACAGTCATGTACATTGTTTCCTGTGTGCTCCTTTGGATTTTGCTAGGCTTTACCATTCCAACATCGCTTATTGCTTCTTCTCCCGCTGAATTTTCTGGCATTGGTTCAAATCCTAATCCCCTGGGCTACATCGGGGTTACTCTCATGCAGTCAGCAGGTATTTTCCTTTTCTGGGCAATCTGTGTGTATTTCCTTTTCAATAAGAAAGTGCAGACTGTCCTTGCGACCATTTTTGCATTTGGTACGGTGGCTGCTCTTTTAAATGCATTTATATTCATGCCGAATTATGGTGACGTGTCTGCGACGCTCATTTTCTTAAATGCTGTTGATTTTAATTCCTTTAGTCCTTACTCAGTGCTTAACCTTGCAGTTCTTGCGGCAGTATTCTGTGGCGTTGTAGCAGCACTTAAATTCCTCAAGCCACGGCTCATTATCTCTGTTCTGGGGATAGTCTCCTTCTCCATGACGGTATTTTCAATTATCAACATCAATACTATTTCAGGCCAATATAAGACTCTTGTGGCGCAGGGCAACTTGCAGGCTGTGGAAATTGAGCCGATTTTTCATCTTTCAAAGAATCACAAGAACGTTATAGTCATTATGCTTGACCGGGCGGAAAATCAATTTGTCGAGGAAATGTATCGGGACGATCCTGCATTTAATGATATTCTTTCAGGATTTACCTTGTACAAGAACACGGTATCATATAATGGTCACACGATGATGGGTGCTCCCCTCGTTTTTGGTGGATATGAATACGCTCCCATGGAAATGAATCGGCGAAAGGATGAATTGCTCTACATGAAAAACAACGAAGCCTTGTTGCTGCTGCCTCGTATCTTTACCGAGCAGGCGAATTTTCATGCGGCTATTGCTGATCCCTCTTGGGCAAACTACTCTGGTTATGCGGATCTTAGTATCTGCGACCCATATGAAAAAATTGACGGTTATCAGACTATCGGAAAGTATTCTGGTGCATGGTATAAACTGCATAGCGATGAAGGCAGTCTTGATAATACAGACCCGCTCTTAAAGCGCAACATGATTATGTTCAGCATATTCAGATGCAGTCCTGTCTGTCTGCGTGAACTGGTATATCTCAAAGGAAAGTACTGGAATTCTGATGATAATGTCACCTCATATACCAATGTCATTGACAATTATTCTGCGCTTGATTTTCTTCCCGAACTGACCGATTTTTCGGACACTGACGAAAACACCTATACCTGTATTGTCAATGAACTCACACATTCCAGCAACTTCATGCAGGCTCCCGAGTATGTTCCAACAAAAAATATCACGAACTATGGTACTTCAAAATATGCCCAGGAACCATCATATCATACAAACATGTGTGCCATGAAGCGTGTTGCTGAATGGATTTCACTTCTTCATAAGGAAGGTATTTACGATGACACACGTATTATCATTGTTTCCGACCATGGAAATGGTCCTTATGAAGAAGAAATAGAAGCGGACTTGGAACTTGACAATCAGATTGCAGGTGAAAAATATACTGGTCGCGGTCATTTTCATCCTCTGCTTATGGTAAAGGATTTTAACTCGCGGGGACCACTCAAGACAGACATGACCTTTATGACAAACGGCGATGTGCCCTCGATTGCCTTAAAGGGACTTGTTGCACAACCGGTCAATCCCTTTACACAAAAAGCGGTACCGCTAGATACTAATGACCTCAAAAAAGACGGCGTTGTAGTCACCTGTAACGATACTCATCAGGCATGGCTTATGAAAAATTTATACACTTTCCCCATAAAGGATGACCAATGGTGGCGTGTAAAAGACAGTATCTTTAAGGCTTCTAGTTGGAGCCGGGAAGACATACATCAGCACTTATTGAATTAAACAATGCATTATTCTATACTTAAATGATTATTGAAGGAGATTTTGTATATGACAGAACGTGAATTTGATTATCTCATGGCAATCCGCAGAAAAGAAGATACGTCTGCATTTGAAAAGGATGTCGTTTTAAGCTGTACTAAGAGCGGTTGGGTTCATAACAATAAGGTAACGGAAGACGGACTTGCGGCCCTTGCACCATATAAAGTTGATAATGCAATCATCATGGCAGCAGGACGAAGCCGCCGCTGTATGCCACTTTCAAACTACCTTCCCAAAGGATTATTCGAAATCAAAGGCGACACAATGGTTGAACGCCAAATCAAGCAGTTACACGATGCGGGCATCAAGGAAATCGTTCTTGTTGTAGGCTATCTTAAAGAACGCTATTACGAAATGGCAAAAAAGTACCCGGAGCTTATTGTCATTGACAACACTGAATGGGAAGAAAAAAACAACATGTCTTCCCTCTACGCCGCAAAAGACTACATCAAGGCAAGCTACATCTGCTGCTCTGACAACTGGTTTGCCCACAATGTCTACCGGGACTATGTGTATGACTCGTATTATGGATGTCTTTATTCTGATGAATTCTGTAACGAATACTGTGTAAAGGGTCTGGATGAACGCGGCTACATGACCGAAGTCAAAAAAGGCGGCGAAAAATCCTGGTACACCATCGGAGAGGCTTTCTTCTCAAAATCTTTCTCAGAAAAATTTGTGGATTTGATGGTCAAGGAATACTATGACCCCGACATGAAATACATGCTTTGGGACGACTTTCAGATTAAGCACATCACTGAACTGTTGATGAAAATCAAGCGCTATGATGATAATGAATGCAAGGAATTCGACACTACTGAAGACATCCTCCAGTTCTACCCCAATTTCAAGGACTTCATTGACCAGTTTTTTCAGGAAGACGAGTTGATTAACTCAACCCAGCGCATTTCATACCTTTCAAACTACTCAGACACCAAGCAGTATTCAGTGGTGGCAACGGAACAGTTGACCGGCCGTATGCACGTGAATGAAAACCTTTTTGGTCCTAGCCCCAAGTGTCTTGAAGCTCTCCACAATGCCACCATGGAGGATTTATACCTCTATGACCTCACCCGCGAGGATGATTTGGCAATTGAAGTCTCAAAGGCAACAGAGATTTCAACGGACTCTATTTTCATTCATTCAGGTTCTTCCGATGTCATCAAAACGATTATGACCATTGTTTTGAATAAGGACGATACGGTGTTGATTTCAAATCCGGCGTGGAACTACTACAAGTCAGTCTGTGAACTTCGTCATGCAAAGGCTGCCTACTACAATGTCCTCCCAGGAAAAGATTCCTACGAATTCGACATCAAAAATCTGCTTTCAGAGGCAAAGAAGACAAAACCGCGCATCATCGTCATTACCACGCCTCACAATCCAACGGGTGCAGTCATCAGCCGTAATGACCTGGAAAAGGTTATCAAAGAAAACCCCTCTTCCCTCGTCATTGTAGACGAAGCATATCTTGGTCTGTCTACGGTCACGTATGATGCAAAGTATCTGCTGAACGCATATAATAATGTGGTTTTCTGCCGCACTTTCTCAAAACTGTATGGGCTTGCAGGCATCCGTATGGGCTACGGTCTCTGCACTCCTATGGCAAAGCAGGTCTTCAAACTGGATTTGAATCCTTTCCGCGTCTCAAACATCGGTCGCAAAGTCTGTATCGCAGCCCTCCGTGACAAGGCGTACTACAATAACCTTACAAAGACCATAATTAAACTCAAGGATGACTTTATTTCCGAAATCAACAAGATAAAAGGCATAAAGGCTTATAAATCTGCCGCAAACTTTATTTTTATCCGGTTCAATGAGAACATTGGAGCGAACGACAAGGAAATTGATGTGCAGGCACTTAAAGATTATCTTTCTTCAAATGGCTATCTTACCCGCCTATGGACAGAGGGAAGTCATCTTTCAATGCGCATCACTGTTGCACCACAGCCTGATATGGATAAAGTGCTTGGTCTCATTAAGGATTTTATAAAAGAAAACGCATAGACAGCAAAGTAGGAGAATATTTTGAACACAGCACTGTTTTTGTATATTGATCCAGGCACGGGGTCAATGCTCTTTTCTATTTTGATTGGAGCGGTCACCACACTTTTTTTTCTCTCCAGGGCATTGTTTATAAAGCTCAAGGTTATTTTTTCTGGTGGCAAGGCTGCTGTCCAAGATACCTCCTACAAAAAATACGTGATATACTGTGAGGACAAACGGTATTTCACGGTTTTTTTGCCCATTGCAGAAGAATTTGAAAAGCGACAGATTGAACTCACATACTTTGCGGGTACAAAAGATGATCCGATTTTTGAAAAAGCATTTACCTACGTCAAGCCTGAATGTATAGGAATGGGTAATGTTGCCTATGCAAAGCTTAACATGCTGAGTGCAGGAATCGTATTGATGACTACTCCGGGATTGCAGGTGTATCAACTCAAGCGGAGCAAGCATGTCAAGCACTATAGTCATATCTTCCATTCTACAACGGACTCATCAATGTACCGTCTGTTTGGACTGGATTATTTTGATTCTGTATTGATGACTGGTGACTATCAGGGTGAGGATATTCGGATGCTGGAAAAACAGCGTGACCTGCCCGCAAAAGAATTGGTTACCGTTGGATGCACATACCTTGACCTGCTAAAAGAAAAAATCGCAGCAATTCCGTCAGAAGAAAACCATGAATTTACGGTTCTTGTTTCTCCATCATGGGGTAAAAGTGCATTGCTTGGTCTATATGGAGAGAAACTGCTTGATCCACTCGTTGCAAGCGGAATGCATATTATCATTCGTCCTCATCCTCAATCCCGAATTTCCGAGCCTGATATGCTTGAAAGACTGCAAAAACGCTACATGGATGCGAAAAACGTTGAATGGGACAGCGAGCGCGACAATATTTATGCGATGAAACGTGCAGACCTGATGATTTCTGATTTTTCAGGCATTGTCTATGATTACACATTCCTGTGCGACAAGCCCGTTATGTATGCGAATGCTGAGATGGATACCATGCCCTATGACATTTACGATACAGGACATGAGCCGTGGGCTGTTACAACTCTGCAAAAAATCGGTATTCCCATTAAGGAGGAAGATTTTCCGAATATTGCAGAAGTCATACGGAACGCATCAGACAGTCCCGAACTTGCCAAACTGCGTGCACATTACAAGGCAGAGGCTTGGCAACACATTGGAGAAGCGGGCAAACTGACAGCAGACTATATGATTTCCACCATGGAAAAAATCGATGCGCAGGAAACTGCAAAAACGGATGGAAAATGAAGGTAGCAATTGTACATGATTGGCTGGTAAATTATGGCGGTGCAGAAAGGGTTGTAGAGCAAATGCTTGTGCTTTATCCTGATGCTGACATTTTTACACTGGTCTATGACAAAAATAAAATGGCTGCTCATTTTCCTCCAGAAAAGGTTCATACGTCATTTTTACAGAAAATCCCAAAAGCAACAAGGATATACACAAAACTGTTGCATTTTATGCCAAGGGCATTTGAGGCTTTTGATTTTTCTGGATACGATTTGGTGATTTCAAGTTCATCTTCTTGTGCAAAAGGAATTATAACGCCACCTACAGTTCCCTATATTGCGTATATTCATTCACCAATGAGGTATGTTTGGGATTTGTATTACGATTATCTACAGGCTTCAGGACATCTTACTCGTTTTTTTATGAAGCAGTGGATTCCAGCACTCCGACAATGGGATTACATTTCAAGCCAGCGCATTGATACACTGGTAGCAAATTCAGCCTATATTGCCCGCCGCATTAAGAAATTTTGGAATCGGGATGCACGCGTCATTCATCCACCAGTTGACGTTGAGCGTTTGTCTCCTAACGGACAGGAAGCAGAAGATTTTTTTGTCGCATTTAGTCGCTTTGTTCCCTATAAGCGAATGGATTTGGCAATACAGGCTTGCGGTGAATTGAAAAAGAATCTCATTGTCATAGGCAGTGGTAGTCAGGAATCAGCGTTAAAAGCCTTGGCAAGCCGCTATCAAACAATTACTTTTACGGGTAGAATCAGTGATGATGAAGTAAAGGGATATTTGCAGCGGTGTCGGGCACTTATTTTCTGTGCGGAAGAAGACTTTGGCATTATTCCTGTAGAGGCGCAGGCCTGCGGTCGTCCTGTCATTGCTTTTGGTAAAGGCGGAGCATTGGAAACTATTGTAGACGGCAAGACAGGATTATTCTTTAAGGAGCAAAACCTTTCCTCGCTCAAAGATGCCCTGCAACGATTTGAAAACATGCATTTTAATGCCGCCGACATTGTTTCTCATGCACAGTCTTTTTCAAATGCCCGCTTTCGTCATGAACTGCAAGAAGCGATTGAGCAAACACAGCACACCATGACGGGGGCGCAATGACCTTTGCCATAGACTGCCGCATGTGCGGAAAAAGCGGAATCGGAGCCTTTATCGACGGCATACTTCCCCACCTGCTTGCTACAGAACATCAGTTCTTGCTCTTAGGCTTGGATGACAGTCATAGGATTCCTTCCCTGCCCCGGTCACTTTATGAGGCAAAAAATGTCAGGCTTCTTCCCTGTGACGTCGCTGCTTTTTCCCTTAGAGAAACATTTTTCTTTCCGCTTGCGATTGCAAAAAAGATAAATGCCTGTGATGCATTTGTCTCGCCCTACTGCAACATTCCATCGGGAATCCATGTTCCCATATACGCTACAATCCATGACATTGTGTTTTTGGACGTGGCTTTGGCTGGAAAAATCGGTACTCTTGCCCGAAAACTCTTTTACAGGCATGCAGTCTCAAAATCCCAGGCCATTTTTACGGTGTCCGAATTCAGCAAAGGACGTATCATCAAAAAACTTCACTGCAAAAAGCCGGTTCATGTCGTTCATTCAAGTGTTCCTGAGTACTTACAGGAGCCGCTTTCACCCCTTCCTGCAAAAACTGACACGATTATCTTCATCGGCAACATCAAGCGGCATAAGGGACTGCATACGCTGCTTCCTGCTTTTGAGTCTTTTCGCGCCCAGTGTAAGGCTGAAGGACTTTCCCTGCCCCGTCTCCTTATTGTAGGAGAAAAAAATAATTTTCGTACTCAGGATTCAGGGCTATTCTCTCTTGAAAAGACAGAGGGGGTGGAATTTACGGGCTTTGTCACCAACGAAAAACTGAAACTGCTGCTTTCAGAGGCAAAAATCCTCGTCCAACCTTCTCTCTACGAAGGGTTTGGACTTCCGCCAATGGAAGCACTCTGCTGCGGTACAAAGGCAATTGTATCTGATATAGCCGTGTTCAAGGAAGTCTACGAAGGGCTTCCCCTTACTTTTTTTAAGGCTGAAGACATTGCTGATTTATCTCAGAAACTCCTTTCAGTCTGGAAGGAAAAAGACTTGCTTGCACCCACAAAAAACCGCTATTCTTTTGAAAAAACAGCAGCAAAGATGCTCTCCTGCATGATATAGACAACAGGTGCAATTTGTTATACAATATGAAATTGGTATGACAATACAAGACTTTCGCGAATATTTTAAGCACTCCTATTACAGAACCAGTTCCTTTACCTCCGGGGCTGCGCTTATGCTTTCGGATGCTCTTTTTGTCATGCTTTCTATTGGTGCCAGTTTCTTTATCATCAACTTCATTAATCACAGTTGGATTAACTTCCGCTCTTTCGTTGACTATGCAGTTTATCTACCGCCGATGCTTGCGGTTTTCTATGCTGCCGGACTGTATCCAGGAATTTCCCTTCCTCCTGCGGAAGAAGTCAAGAAGTTTGCAATCTGCTGTTTTTTTGTGTTTGTAGGTATTGCCCTTTCCATTACGGTAGAAGAGGCAGATGATAAAATTCCGCTGGTTGTTGCCTTCATTCTTGCTTCTCCCATCGCTGCCATTTTTCTTCCAGTTGGCCGTGAACTTTCCCGCCATGCTTTTGCAAAGCGAAAGTGGTTTGGTGTTCCTGCAGTCATTTACGTAAACGGAAAGAGCGGTGACTTTATCATCAATCGTCTCTTAAAGCGCAAGGACTTTGGCTACAAACCGGCTCTCATTATTGACAGTCAGGCAAGTGAAACCTCAGAATACATGGGAATTCCTGTCTTTCCCCATTCAGAAGAAATTGCAGACGCAATCAGGGATACAGGTACAAAAGTAGCCATTCTCTGTGACTATAACCGAGACACGACTGCAATAAATATGTATTACCGCTACACAATCAGCATTCCGCACATTCAGGACACAAATACCATCACGTCCTATGTCCGTGACTTTGGCGGTATCCTTGGTTTTTCCTCAACTCACAACCTGACAAAAAAAGTAAGTGTTGCTCTTAAACGCACCCTTGATATTTTTTTGCTGCTGGTTTCCGCTCCCATTACCCTTCCCCTTACCATCATTGTTGCCATTCTTGTTAAGATTACAAGCAAGGGACCGGCATTTTACGGACACACACGAGTAGGCAAAAACGGACGGGAATTCAAATGCTGGAAGTTCCGTTCAATGGTTATTGATGCAGACAAACAGTTGGAAAAGATTCTTGCCGAAAATCCTGAAATGCGGGCTGAATGGGAAAAAGACCGAAAGTTTACCAATGACCCTCGCATCACCAAAATCGGAAAGATACTGCGAAAAACCAGTATTGATGAAATCCCGCAGTTCTTTAATATTCTTATTGGGGAGATGAGTTTTATTGGTCCGCGCCCCGTTACCAAGCCTGAACTTGAAAAATACGGTGACAAGGCAAGCTTTATCCTTTCTGTTCAGCCGGGATTAAGCGGCATGTGGCAGATTTCTGGCCGTTCGGACACGGGCTATGAGGAACGCATTACGCTTGATTCCTATTACATTCAGAACTGGTCAGTCTGGCTTGACTTGTGGATTATCATTAAGACAATTTATGTCGTCATAAAAGGCAAAGGAGCCTATTGATGCGCCGTTTTTTTCTTCTTGGATGTTTACTGCTGACTGCATCTTTTTTGTTTGCCTCAAAATACAGAATTGCAAACGTTACCTATGATGTTCTGGGAATTACCCGTCCCTATGCCATTGAGCGCAATGTAGAAGTTGATAAGTCCCGCATTTTTAACTCCTACACCGAACTGAATCTATACATAAAAGACTTGGAACAGCAACTGATTAACAAGCGTACTTTTTCAGCATCCAATATCAGTCTTACCTATGATGACATAAAAGGCGATGAAGAAATTTCCCTCGTCCATCTGCATATTTTTACTTCAGACTCAAAGCATCTTCTTATCGTTCCCTACCCTAAATATGATTCAAACTCAGGCTTAACGCTAAAAGCAAAAATAAAAGATACCAATTTTCTTGGCACCATGAGCGCACTCAACGCGGATGTTGAATTCTTCTCTGGTGAAGACTCTGAAACATCGGAATGGAAGAACAAACTTGGTTTCAGTCTGTCCTATGACTATCCATTTAAAATGGGTTCCTTTAAGTCATCATGGAACAATTCGCTAAGTTTCAGCTATACCTTCGGAAAGGACGCTCCGGAATTTAATGTAACGACAGGCTTTACCTTCATACTGCCCTTTGATACATTTTCCATCAGCCTTGACTTGAAGCAGTCAGTCATCAGGAATTTTGACTACAAAAAATATGGTGACGATTTGTATTTTGTTGAGGGCGCAACGCTTTCTATTCCTATTATCTTGCAAAAGATTGATAATTGGGGCAACGTAACCTGGTCGCCCTATGTTTCATATACCTGGAACTGGGATGCTGACGGCATCAGCACGGAAAACAAGGATTTAAGCAGCCCTATACTTGACTTTGGCCACAGCATCAGCACTTCCCGCGTAAACTGGATAGGAAATTTTCGGAATGGTATTTCTGCAACGGTCGGTCAGTCTCTGGGCTACAACTTTCAGAAAGACCAATATATTCCTAAGGTCTACACTGAGCTCATGGGATATAAATCTGCATTCAAGTACGTAGGATTTTCTGGTCGTCTCTATGGTTTTGCCTCCTATAATGGTACTGAAAAAATTGGTTCAAAACTGCGCGGTATAAAAGATGACCAAAAGTATTCAGGAACAGACAAAAAGGCTCTGGATGTTTCAGCGGCAATTCTCATTAATCTTGACATGCCAATCCACATCATTACTACAGACTGGTGTGGTTGGATTGAAGCAATTTTTGGAGAAGAGTCAAAAATAGCAAAGGCATTCGGCTTTATGCGCTATCTTGATTTTGAATTGCAAATTTCTCCATTCGTTGATGCGGCACTGACAAGAAATACTGCCACAGGAAGAACATTCAGCATCAAGGATGGTTTCTATTCCGCAGGTCTTGAAGTTCTGGTCTTTCCTCAGAAGTGGCGAAGCATAGAAGTTCGTGCAAGTTTAGGTGTTGATGTAGGCAGAAAACTCATCAAAAAAGCAGTTTCCAGCCTTATTGATGACAGCTGGAGAACCGGCTCCTCATACGAATTATACATCGGAATTGGCCTGCATTATTAATGTTGTGCAATGCCAAGACGCTTTTTGGATTCCTTTTGCCAATAACTGTCGGGCATGGTATCGGACATATATGCATACAAGGCACTTGCAAAGACTCTTTTTCCCCGTTTTTCTACACGCTCTGCAAATTGAAACATCATATCCCATACATGGGTTTGGCTGCCCCATTCTACAATGTCAGAATAGCGGGAAGCGGTCTGCAAGAAGTGAGGAAAATCAACATACTTAAACTCTGCATCCCGTTCTGAGATTGCAGAAAGCATATGGGTCAGTGCCTCTACGGTTCCCAACGCAACGCAGGAAAGTGCCTTTTCATCTTCTCCCCGCCTTTCATAAATCAAACCCAGTTCATACAGGGCTTCAAGAGAATGATTGGGTTCTGCACGAAAGAGCATAAAAAAGCGGTCAACATGTTTTACCGTGTCAAAATCAACTGTCCGGAGCAAGGCTGAAATAAAACTCTTGTCCTTAAAATGCTGGTCGTTGTCCAAAATCAGCAAAAGCATCTGCTCAAAAGGCTCATCTTTTTTTTGCTGTTTTGCAAGATTTGCCATGGTATAGAGAATATCAAAAGATTCGGCAGGAATATCAAGATAAGGTGACTCCATGCGGGCGCGCTCGTAAAATTCCAATGCAACTGCGTGTTCGCCTTCAAGTTGATAGATTTTTCCAATGAGATAATCTGCCTCAGGATAAACCGCCTTTGCCTTAATCCATGACACCATGTCATCAACGTTGTTGTTAAAATGGTCTTTTCCGTAGCGTTTTAAATACAGATTGATAATGGCAATCGCTTCTTTTTCATCTCGGTCAGCTAGAATATCCAGTACATCTGCAAAAGCCCTGCCTACCCGTCGTACGGCACGGGGGGTCAGTGCATTTTCCAAGATATAGGTCTCATACTCACTTTCTGCACGGCGGGCATCCTTTGCCTGATTTGCATACTTCATTGCGTTTCCGTAATCACCGGAATCAAAAGCAAGCGTGGCATTTTCCAGAATTCGATAGGCATACTCGGAATCTTTAGGCTTTTGCGGGGAACGGGCAAAGAGCAAAAATGTCAAAAGGGCAAAGCAGATGACTGCCGTCAATTTTTTCATAGCGAGTTCAGTTCCTCTCTAAATACAGTATCGGCATCTTTTTCATCAACCGTGCGCACAATTTCGCCTTTTTTAAAAATAATTGCCTTGCCTCCCGCTCCAGCAATACCGATGTCTGCATGCTTGCCTTCGCCAGGTCCATTTACGACACAGCCCATAACGGCCACAGTAATGTCTTTTTTCATGGACAGGAGTGTATTTTGCCATCTATCCATAAAAGCATGTACATCAAAGCCCTGCCGTCCACATCGCGGACAACTTACGAGGGTAACACCTCCCTTTCTTTTTCCGCACTCACGTAGAATTTCAAGCCCTGTGATGACTTCATTCTCTGGAGCAGAAGAAAGAGAAACGCGAATGGTTGAGCCAATGCCTTCATTCAGAAGATGACTGAAGGCAAGCGTCGATTTTACGACACCCGTAATCAGCGGTCCCGCTTCAGTAACGCCAACATGAAGGGGAATGTCATATTTTGAGGCAAAATCTTCATTTGCTTCAATTGTTTCAGCAACAGAACTTGCCTTCATGCTTACAACAAACTGGTCAAAATTCAGTTCATTAAAAACGGCACACTCACGGGCTGCGGTCTCACTTAAAGCAACGCTGCGACTCAATTCACCTTTCTCCACCTTTTCCCGCAAGTCATGGGGAAGAGAACCTGAATTGACCCCGATACGAATTGCCACACCCTTGTCGCGGCAACCATTTACTACCGCTTCCACGCGATTTCTTGCCCCTATGTTTCCTGGATTAATTCTGATTGCCGCCACAGGTCCTTCAAGACATTTTAGGGCAAGCCTGTAGTCAAAATGAATGTCGGCCACAAGCGGCATGCTGGTTGCCCTACAGATTTCAATAAAACTTTCTGCGCTTTCCATATCAGGAACGGCAAAGCGGATGATGTCACAACCAAGCATTTTAAGTGAAGCAATTTTATTGCGGATTTCTTCAAGTTTCTGTGGATTATCCTTTATGCCGATAATTCCTTCTTTCCACATCGTCTGAATTGTAACCGGGTTCATTCCCCCCACCACAATCCTATCAACATTACCGAACCCACCTGCAATAACTTCACGGGGAGTCAAAAATTTCTTTTCCATGATGTCATTATACTACAGCACACAAAAATGATAAAGAGAAAAAAAAGACGGGCTCCAGCAGAACCCGTCTTTTACGTCATCTAAAAGCTGACGTAAACTGCCTTTAGGCAATCATACCGAAGACCATTGCGAACAAAGCGATTGTTTCACAAAGACCAACGACCATGATGTAGTTTGTAAAGCCTTTACCTGTTTCAGCCAAAGCGTCGCTGCCTGCAGCACCAGCCTTTCCCTGTGAAACAGCAGACATACACATTGCAAGACCACAAGCAATACCCAAGCCCAGATAGAAGAGCTGTGTCGCCACGTCAGCAGTTGCAGCTGCGGCTTTCAGCGTGTTCATCAGCAAGAAACCATAGATGGTCTGTGTAAGCGGTGCACCAGCAAAGACAACCAGCAGGAAGGGTGCTGCCTTGTTTGCCTGATAGCAGCGTTTCCATGCGCCGATTGCAGCCTGTCCTGCAATACCGATACCGATTGCGCTACCCATAGCAGCAATACCCATAACCAAGCCTGCGCCTAAAATACCCCAGTTCATAAAAACTCCTTTAACGGTTCTTTGACCGTTGACTATATCATATTTTAAGAGGAATTATATTCCTCATGCTTCATTTTCCTGACAGTACGCAACGGCACCGTCATGCATCCGCCGTAAATCGGCGAACAGCGGCAGAAATACAATGTTCTGCCGGAGGCTTCTCGCTATTCCGAAAATGCCCTAAACTTTGAGCCGCTCCAAGTCATGCCCAAGTGCTGGCTGAATTCCAAGGTATTCAAGCGCACACCGTGAACAATAACGGAAAGCAGGTTCAAAATCATGTTCAATCCGTGTCCGAACACCAAGAGCAGTATGCCGAACACAAAGAATGCCAGTTTTCCAAACATAGGTCCGGCCATTGTATTGACGGTCTGGCTGATAGCCGCACCTGCCAAGGCAACTGCCCACAGACGAATGTAGGAAACGATATCACTGAACTGGTTGACCACGCCCAGCAATACGGAAATGATATTCTTTACGCTTTCCAAAACTGATTTTCCTACGCTACCTTCGTAATTTGCGAAGATAAAGTTAAGCAGGAAACCAAGTCCCAAAACGCCGAGACATACAAAGGGCAAGGGAAAACCGAACACATACATTGTATTTTCGGTAATTCCCAGCGGATATTTCACGCTATCCACAACCATATTCATAACGACGTAGAACATACCCCAAATCATAAAGAGTGAGCCCATGTCGCCAAAGAATTTCAGACTCTTTCTGTCAGCCACCATACACTTTAAGTGAGCAATGCTCAACTGAATCAGTGCCAGTGTAAAGCAAAGAATCTTCTGGTTAGTGTTTGCCGCATCCGTGCCGATTTTTGCCGCAGAGAATGGAGCAAAAGACAGGTCAACCAAGTGCTTGGGAAGTTTTTCAGGCTCAATGCCAAACCATGAACAGGTCATTACACCCCAGCCCATGGTACACAAGCCCAAAAGCGTCACCAGAACACCCAGTGAACGGCTCCCCTTCTTACTCTTTGCAAGAACAAGCAAGCCTGCCAGTGCAATCAATGCACCATAGCACGCATCGCCAAAAATCATCGCAAAGAAGATGCAGAAGAAAAGCAGGAACCAGCCAGAAATATCAAACTCGCGGTAGCCCGGCGTAACGTCAAGGAAGTCTGTGAGCGGATAAATCACGCTTACAAGCCTATTGTTCTTGAGTTTCGTCGGAACAAATTCGTCCTCAGCAGGTTCGCTCAAGGCCAGACCCCACTGTTCTTCTTTGGCAGCAGCCTGCAGGCGACTGACATCATCTACAGGAACAAAACCCGTTACCCAGGCAAGCGGCACTGACGAAACAGCGTTTTCCTCTGTATCAGTCTCAGATTTTTTGCCCTCATATCCCATGCCGCTGTAGACATTTTCAAGTTCAATGTCCTTTGCCAAAAGCGGTACTTGTTTTTTGAGTGCATCAAGATACTGCACGTCAGAGGCAATTTCCGCATCAATATCGGCAATCTGCTTCTGATTATCTTTGATGGACTGTGCAAGCTCCCTTGTAGAAACCTGCGGCAGTACAACCTGATATGCTTCCGGGGGCAGTCCTGCCGGTCGGTCAGCATTTGCAGCATCTGAAAGCAAGAGGAAACGAGTCTTTGCCTTGTCACGATTAACGAGCAAGGTTTTGACATCAGAACCTATCGCCGCATACTTATTAGTGGGAATCTCATACAATGAGATGTATACACCTTTGTCTGCCAATGCGGAAACTTCTGCTGGATTTACTTCTCCCCAGCCTGCCAGACGCTCCAAATCATTGCGGTCTGCAGTAATGCGGTCAAAGCAATTCTTCTTCTGCTCAGTTGACTGCACGATTTTTGAGGCCAGCTCAAGGGCGGCATCTCTTTCCAGCGTCTTCTGATTTTTAAGCACTGATTTTGGTACTTTTGTATCAGAAAGCAAGGAAATTGCCTTTGCCAGCTTGTTGTTTTGGTCGCGGAAAGCCTGCAGTTCATCGCTAGAGCCCTGCACGTCTTCCAACTGCACCACACCAAGCTTCCGTAAGTTTTTGAGCACGTCCTTGCGGTCTTTTTCAAGAACAATCAGGGACACCTTTTTCATGGGAACTATCATGCGCTAGCCCCCTCTTCAGCCATTTTCTTGGCAAGAGCGGCGGCAGCATTTCTCTGGTCAATCTTCTTTTTAGAAACCTTTGAAATAACAACCGCACTAACCTGCTGGTCGCCAAGATAGACTGAAATCTTCTTAATGTTTGCCTTTGCCTCAGGAATCTTTACCTTTTCAAAAAGGTTTACACGCTGGCTTGTGGTGCGCAACTCCTGAGAAAGCAGCCGAACCTGTTCATCAAGAACGCTGGCTTCCAAATCCAAAGAAAGAGATTTTTCCATGCGGTCTGCGGCCAAGTCAATCCAAAGCGGTGTGGAATACAAGTCGTAGTCCCCCCGCCCGAATTCCGCGCCCTCATACACGGGAATTGATACACCGGCAATATTACCGACCCCTTTCTTTATATTGCGGACAGTCACCATATCGGGTGTAAAGGCATCCTGTTCTCCAAACACGCTTATCCACACCTGGAATTCTTTTTCCAAAGCGGCGCGGGCGGCACGGACTTCGTTTGCCTTTTGCTCGATAGTTCTGATTTCAGATTGAAGCTGCTGTTTTTTGAGCGTAAGCGTCGGAAGGTAACGCTG